>OLNJ01000520.1_pt1 | contig 31610 bp, 27 predicted proteins | sample 1672191 | NCBI WGS metagenome assembly OLNJ01 (sample SAMEA3136657, study PRJEB25190) | human gut metagenome | biome: human gut; feature: human-associated habitat; material: faeces | place: Austria | collected 2013 | reverse complement strand
ATTATATAATATGGTTTAATGTAGGCCTCGTGTTATGCGAAGGTCTATTTTATTGAAAATAAATTATAGTATTAAAACTATTATATTAATATGATAAGTTTAAAATTTATCTAAAATTAAACAAAAGAAACAATTTAAAGATTAGTTTGCTTATATTAAGTTTCACTATGAAATAATTGTAATAATAGGGAATTTAGAATTAGTAATCACTAAAGTGGGGAGGTATTAAATGTATTTGTTGAATCAATTTTGGGCACCAAGAAAGGTATATAATCCTTGTGGAATGTTTACATATGGGCATATAGTATTACTACTAATAGCTATGCTTATATTAAGCATTTTACTATTAAATTCAAGGAAAATAACTAAATCACAAATTAAAAATCTAACAAAAGTATTATCGGTATTTATCACAATATTAGAAGCGATTAAAATTTATTTTAATTTTTACCATGGATATACTTGGATAAATGCGTGGTTTCCTATGTCATATTGTTCTTTATTTATATATGCATTATGGCTAAGTGGATATGGAAAAGGAAAGTACAAAAAGATGGGAGAAGTTTTTATTGCAGGAGTAGCTATAGTAGCAAGTGGGACATATTTATTAATACCTTCTACGTCATTGACAATGTATCCTATGTGGCATTACTTATGCATGTATAGTATGTTATTTCATACTTTAATGGTTTATATGGGAATATTATATCTTTGGAAAAAAGAAATAAAATTAGATATAAAAGGGTATAGAATGTATTCTATATTTTTCTTAGCTTTTTCAACTATAGCAATTATATTAAATAATGTTTTTAAAAGTAATTTGATGTTTCTAAAAAAGCCATCTACTATTCCAGTTCCTTTACTTCATACATTATATAATAATACTAAGTGGGGATATACTTTTTTAGTTTTTAGTGTATATCTGTTTATACCTTATGGTGTAACAAGTTATTTAAGCAGAGCTATAAAAAAGGCTAAATTAAATAGACAGAATGACTGTGATAAAGAAGTGATTAAATTAAGTTAATAGTAAAAAACAGTTTAGTTGCACACTCAATATTATGATGATATATTAGTATAGTTATGCAAAAAAAGATAATTGTAAAAAATTTGAAAGTTGATAAAGGGGCAACAAGAATAAAGCTAAGAACTTTCTTGAAAAAGTATGCAAAGATATAGATAAACAAAAGAGGAGGAGAAGTATGTCTAAGGAAAATGATGTATTAGGGACAGAATCTATAGGGAAATTATTAATAAAGTATTCAATACCAGCTATTATTGGTATGATGGTAAATGCTCTTTATAATGTTGTTGATAGAATGTTTATAGGAAATATACCAGGGGTTGGACCAATGGCTATAACAGGGCTAGGTGTTACATTACCAATAATGACTATACTAGTTGCTTTTGGTACCCTTATAGGAGTAGGGGCAACTACTAAGGTTTCAATAAAGTTAGGTGAAGGAAAAAGAGATGATGCAGAAAAAATTATAGGAAATTCTTTCACATTAACGATAATACTTAGTATTATAATCACATTATTTGGATTGTTGTTTTTAAATAATATATTAACTATATTTGGTGCAAGTGAAAATACTATTGTATATGCAAGAGATTATATGATTGTAATTTTAGCAGGTACAATATTCAATATGTTTTCAAGTATATTTGGTAACATAGTAAGAGGTGATGGTAACCCTAAGCTTTCAGCTATTATTATGTCAGTAGGATGTATTACTAATATAATATTAGATGCGGTATTTATATTTGTATTTAATATGGGAATACAAGGAGCTGCAATTGCAACTGTAATAGCGCAAGCAATTTCAACAGTATTAGGAATGATTTATTACTTAGGTGGTAAATCTAATGTAAGGTTTAAAAAAGAAAATTTAAAATTATATAAAGCTAGTGTTGCTGGAATTTTAATAATTGGAGTATCTCCTTTTGCAATGCAATTAGCAACTAGTGTAGTTCAACTTATATATAATTTCTCATTAAAAACATATGGTGGGGATTTAGCGATAGGAGCTATGGCAACTGTAAACTCAATAAGCATGATATTCGTAATGCCAGCTTTCGGATTTGTACAAGCTATGCAACCTATAGTTGGATATAACTATGGAGCTAAGAGATATGATAGAGCTAGAAAAACATTAAAAATAAGTTTAATTGCTGCTACGTTTGTATTTGTAATGGGATTTTTATTAACTCAATTTGCACCAGAAATGTTAGTAGGAGTATTTAATAAAGCCCCTGAATTAATGGGATTAACAATAAATGGACTAAGAAAATATACGCTTGCAATGCCAGTTATAGGTATATCAATAGTTGGAACTTATTATATCCAATCAACAGGAAAAGCAAAGATGTCTATGCTGTTAAGTTTATTAAGACAAGTAATAATCTTAATACCTTTAATTACAATATTGCCTAGATTCTTTGGAGTAAATGGTGCTTGGTTTGCACAGCCTATTGCTGATATTATAGCAGCAGTTGCAACTGGAGTAGTTTTATTTAACGAAGTTAGAAAATATTCCAAAATTAAAGACGATGAACTAAGTGAAGAAGTAAAAATTGCATAATAAAAATCGACTACATCAAAGTTAAGTCAATTTTGATGTAGTCTTTTTGCAATAACCTTTAACTATAAAATATTAACAAATAATATAAGTGGATAAGAAAAAATAAGACTGATATAATATTGCAGAGAATGTTTATTTAAAGGAGTCACCAGATGAAATTTTATTTAGCACCAATGGAAGGTATAACAGTACATATATATAGAAACTCATTTGAAAAGTATTTTGGAGGTATTGATAAGTACTTTACTCCATTTATAGTTCCTAATAATAGTAAGAGTTTAAAGACAAAGGAATTGAGAGATCTTTTACCTGAAAATAATAGAGGATTAAATATAGTACCTCAAATACTTACCAATGACGCAGAAGGTTTTATTACTACAGCTAGAAAGTTACAGCAATTAGGATATGATGAAATTAATTTAAATTTAGGTTGTCCAGCAGGTACAGTTGTAGGAAAAAATAGAGGTTCAGGATTTTTAGCATTAAAGGATGATCTTGATAGATTTTTAGATGAAATATATAAAATAGATGATATGAAGATTTCTATAAAAACTAGACTTGGTAAGAATTCGCCAGATGAATTTTATGATATTATAAATATTTATAATAAATATCCTTTAGAAGAGCTTATAGTACATGCAAGAACAAGGGATGATTTTTATGGAAATAAGCCAAACTTTGAGGTGTTTAAACACGGTGTTGACGTAAGTAAAGCACCTATATGTTACAATGGGGATATTTTTAAAGTAGAAGACTATGATAAATTTGTAAAAGATTTTCCAAATGTAAATAATATAATGATTGGAAGAGGTTTACTAGCAAATCCAGGCTTAGTTAATGAGATAAAAGGAATGGCCGGTGTTGACAAAAAGATATTAAAAGAGTTTCATGATGAAGTATTCAATACATATAGAGAGGTATTCCAAGAAGATAAAAATGCTATGTATAGAATGAAGGAAGTATGGGGATATATGATTTATATGTTCTCAGATAATAAAAAATATGCTAAGAAGATTAAAAAAGCTCAAAAAGTATCAGATTATAATCATGCAGTTGAAAGTTTATTTGCAGAACAAGAAATAGTAAATGGAGCTGGATTCTTTAGGGATTAATATTAATCAGAAAAACCGAGTTAGTATAATTAGTGAATATATACCTAACTTGGTTCTTTTTTATTTAGGAATTTTAATTACTTTTTCTTAGAACAACTTTTGGGAAGTATAATTTATTTAATAATTCTATTATAATAAATTATGTTTTACTAATAATATTAAAATTGGAGTTAAGATATATGGATAATAAAATAAATATCTCGAAAATATCAGGTTACGATAAGTTTAAATGTATTGCAGATAAATGTAAATTTACATGTTGTGAGGGTTGGGATATTTCAATAGATTCAACTACTTATGATAAGTGGAGGAGTATAAATGATAAAAATCTTTTTAGCAATGTTAAAATAAACAAATGCAGAGGTCAAAAAGACTATTTAATAGATAAAGAAACTAATGAAGTATGTCCATTTCTAGATAATAGAGGATTATGCAACATAGTGAAAAATAATGGCGATGAGTATTTATCTTTAACATGTCGCACTTTCCCAAGAATATATAATGAGTTTGAAAATATAACGGAGATATCATTATCATGTTCATGTCCAGAAGTGGTTGAAATTATTAATAATATTCCTGGAGAAATAGACATGGTTACTGAAAGTGATATTGAAGTAACTGAAGAATTATTAGAGCTTAAAATTAGAAAAAATATTATTAATATAATAAATAAAGAAAATATATCATTAGATAAGAAACTTATTATAAGTTTTCAAATGTTATTAAATATTTTAGATAATGAAGAAATTACAGAAGATATACTGCTAAATGAGTTTAAAAGATTTGAAGATAATAAATATATAAATGAGCTTGTAAGTATTTATAAGCAAATAAATTTAAATAAATATGAATCAATTGAAGAGCTAAATAATTTATTTTTAGATATTATAGAAAATTATAAAGATGTTTCAGGATTGGAAGTTCTTTTAAGAGATATTTCTGATTATGCAGAAGAAGTTGATTTAGAAGAGGTTACTGAGAATTGGAGTAAATTTAAAAAGAAGTTTGAGGAACATAATAGAATAATAAAGAATTGTATAATTGCTAAGGTGTTAAGTAGTTGTATTAGTGATGATGTTGAAGAATTAGCACTTTCTCTTGAAATGATAATAATAGAATATTTATTAGTTAGATATGCTGTATTTTTAAAATATTCTATAACAGAAGGTAATGATATAAATACTAGTGATATTAAAGATTACATTGTATGTTTTTCAAGAGTTATAGGAAATAATTCTGATTCAGTTATAGAGTTTTTTGAAGAGGGATTTGGTGATCCTATTTTAGAAATTGGATATTTATGTTTAATAAGTTTATTTTAAAAATAAGGCAGTATCTAAATTTTTAGATACTGCTATTTTAGTATTTAGATATTTATGTTTGCTTATATTTAAGTGGTGATACGCCAACATGCTTTTTAAATAACTTACTAAAGTAATAGTAATCTTTATATCCTACTTTTTCAGCTACTTCCGAAAGCTTTATATCATCATTTTTAAGGAGAGATTTAGCTTCTGTTATACGTTTTTTAGTTATATATTCTACTAGGCTTTCACCAATAATTTTCTTAAATGTAGAACTCAAATGACAGCTATTAATATAAAAATGAGATGATAAGTAATCTAAGTTTATATTATCAGAATAATAATTTTGGTCTATATATTCTTTAACTTTTATTATAGTTTTTGATGATATTGAATTTTTAGTATTCCTAGTTGTAGACTTTTCTTTTGATAATCTGTCATAACAATTATAACAATAGCTTTTAATAGAATTTAAATCTTTACTAGTATATAATAAATTAGTTATAAGATGGTCAAGATTTATTGGAGATAAATATTCACCATTACCTTCTAAAAAGACATCTTCTATAGATGATAAAAAACAATTCACTAATAATTTAAGAGCATATATGTCTTTAATATCACTGACTTTATCTATATAAAATTCAAAAGTATTTACTAAATTATTTGATGTGTTAGAACGAGCTAATAGCTCAAAGTCAAGCTTAAGGGTATTTGGAAGTGTACAAGCTTTATATTTGATATCATTAAAAGTAAATATTGAAAATTTATCAAAAAAAATCTTAGCAGGAAATAGTGTAATACATTCAAAGAAAGAATCTTTTAATTTTTTTATATCTTTGGAGTCTTTATTAAAATAGCAATATGATAATATTTTGTTTTCAATAAGAGAGTTAAATCTAGCTTTTATATTATCCGAATATATGCAGTTAACAAGTAATATTTTATTTTTTTTAGAAAGACCATATATAACATCAAAAGTTTCAAAATTTTTTTCTAAAAAGCTATATAGTTTGTTTAGATAAGATTCATGAAATAATTCTACTGATATAAAAATATAGTTATTATCAGTGATAGTAAGTGGAGAATTTTTTATGTCTAGATCATTATAAATAGAATCTACTATATATTGATATTTGGATTTTTCCTCTAATTCATGGATAGCCACTAAATTCTGATCTGACTTTTCTATTAATGATATACACTTTTCTATAGCATTATATAGATCAGATTTTTTTACAGGTTTAAGTAAATACTCGACGGTGTTATATTTAATAGCTTGTCTAGCATATTCGAACTTTTCAAAACCGGAAAGAAATATTATGTTAGTTTTATATAATTCAGATCTTAAGGTTTGAAGAAGTTCAATACCTGTAATCTTAGGCATATGTATATCAATTATTGCAATATCAATAGAATTGGTTCTAATAATTTCTAGTGCTTCTAATCCATCAGAAGCCTCATAAATATTGTTAAATTTAAATGTACTATCTTTTAAGTATTTTAAAAGCTTTGCTCTAATAAGATATTCATCATCAACTAAAAGTATATTCATCGCTGTATACCTCCTTTTTTATTGCTGGTATTACTATAGTAATAGTAGTTCCAATGTTTTTTTGACTTTTTATATTAAAAATACAGTTATTATGATAAAACAACTTTAAACGCTCTATGGTATTTTTTACGGCAAATCCACCTTTTGCCGAAGAGGAGATGTTACCAGTAATTACTTTTTGTAATTCATCTTCTGTCATTCCTATACCAGTATCCTTGATAGTAATTTTAAGTTCCTTATTAAAAGATTCAATACAAATAATTACTTTGCCTGTATCATCATAATTTTTTAGGCCGTGATATATGGCATTTTCTACTAAAGGTTGAATTAAAAGTTTTGGACAAGAGAACTGTTCTAAGTTATAATCACTAAGTATTTCATAATCAAAAACATCATAGTATCGTAACTTCATGATTTTTAAGTAACTTTCTGTTAGAGAAAGCTCGTCCTTTATTGAAATAATGTTATTCCCTTTGCTTAATGCCCCTCGATAGAAAGTAGAAAGGTTTAAAATCATATCTACAGCTTCATCATTCCTTTCAAGTTCAACTAAAGCTGAAATATTTTCTAGTGAATTATATAAAAAGTGTGGTTTTATTTGTAATTGAATTAATTCAAATTCAAATTCTTTCTTTTTTATTTGTTCAAGGGTTATTGTATCTAGCAGGTTTTTTATGTAAAATATTAGATCATTAAATTTTTTTGAAAGTAATCCTATTTCATCATCAGATAAAATATCTATCTCTGTTGACCAATTGCCTTTTTCAACTTGATTTATAGCTAAAGATAAGTTGTTAATTGGCTGTATAATTGATTTAGCAATAGTCTTAGAAAGAACATAAGATAATAATAAAGCTATTAAGGATAAAATAATTAGAGATAAAATAAGTGCTTCTTTATTTTTAATTAAATCTTTTAAGTATATATCAGCAACTATGTTCCAATCTAAGTTACTATGATATAGCATAAGAGTTAATTTATCCTCTTTTCTATTTTCTATTATTTTTATAGGATCATTTGAAGTAGCAAATTCTAAATTTTTTCTAAGTTTAAAAATGTTATCAGAAACTTCATTTTGATTAGAAGATGAAGTAATTACTCCATCGTTATTAATGAGAAAAAAATTAATGAATTTATTATATTTAGTGTTAGTATAATTTGCTGACAAAGTACTTTCATCAACAAAGACTTCTAAGTAACCAATTAGTTTTCCGGTATTCATATTAAATATCTGTTTTATTGTATATAGATAAGGATTTCCTGCTATGTTTGAAATTCCACCATACCATTTATTAAACTCCATATTATAATTAGCAAAGCTAATAAGTTTACTGTTTGTCTGAAAAGTAAAGTTATTTGTAGAGTGTAGTATGACTCCAGATATAACAGATTCTTTATACATACTATTATCTATAGCTCTTTGAACTTTTAACACATCTTTAGGGGTAGGATAAATGTTGTTTACACTGGAATTAGTTAGTATATTTTGAACATCTGAATCAATAATAATTCCAGTTGAACTTGATTCAGCAGAATTTAAGACCAAGTCAGTTTGATTCGCTATAAGTTCTAATGTATCTAACTCTCTAGAGATAGAGGTATTTTTTATATTATTGTAAGTAATGAAATATGCAATAAAAATAAGTAGTAAGATAATTGATAAAGTTACTAAGAATGAGAAATAGAACACTTTATCTTTAATAGATTTAAAGTTAAAAAAATTAATATCCATAAAATATACTCCAAATAAATTCTAAAGAAAATACAATGTACATCAAAGAAAATACATTTTGTACCAACAATGTAAATGTTAACATAGAATTAGAAAAAATGAAAGATGGGGGAGAGGATTTTATGAGAAAAAAAATTATAGGATTACTTCTAGCAACAATGACTATGACTTCATTAGTTGGTTGTGGAAGTAGCAGTGCAAACAGTACAACTGAAGAGGGAGGAACAATAACTATAAAGATGCTATCTAGATATAGTAGTGACCAAGGGCCAGATGATATAACTATTAACAAAAGAATTGAAGAATTTATGGCTGAAAATACTAATATCATTGTTGAGCATGAAGCTATAGGTGATGAATCAACATACAATAATATGTTTAAGACATCAATAGCAACAGGGGATGCACCAGATGTATTTGTAAATTATGGAGGAACACAATTTAAAGAATATGTTGAAAGTGGATTATTTTATGATTTAAGTAAAGTTGCTGAAGAAGATACTGTATGGGGAGACAAGTATATAGAAAGTATGTTGGATGCTTGGAAGTATGAAGGCGTAGAAGGATATTATGGGGTTCCATTTTCATGTTTTGCTACAGGACTTTATTATAATAAAGAATTATTTGAAGAAAATGGATTAGAACCACCTACAACTATAGAAGAATTTGAAAAAGTATGTGATGAATTCTTAGCAAAGGGAATTACACCATTTGCTTTAGGTGATAAAGATAATTTTAGAGGAGCTCACCTTTTAGCTAATTTAGTTTTAAAGAGAGATGGATTTGATTATACAAAATCAATTATAGATGGTGAAACTAAATGGAATGATACAGCTATGAAGGAAGTATTTGAATTAATGAATTCATGGAGAGAAAAAGGGTATTTAGGAGAAAATATAACTACTCTAGATTCAAGTGGAGAACAATCTTTATTTTTAAATGGAGATACTCCAATGCATTTAAATGGTTCTTGGTTCATGAATCAAGTAAATGATTCTGATAATCCAGAAAGAGTTGGATTTATAGCATTCCCTTACTTTGAAAAATATCCAGAAAATAAGAATAATTGGCACTCAGGTACTTCAGAAGGATTTAGTTTATCTGCTACTAACGGGGAAGAAAGATTACAAGCTTCAATAAAGTTATTAAAGTATTTAACTGATGAAGAAGCGTACAATGAGTCTCAAGCTTTATCTAAAGGTGGAATTTATCCAGTAACAACAATGAAAGAAATTGATGATATAACTCCAATAGCTAAAGAATTCCAAGCTGCATTTACAGATGTTAATGAAGCTAAATTAGAGCCAGGTGATTATGCTGCTAAAGCACAATTAAGGGAAGAAATAAGAGATGCTATTCAAGGTATGTTTGCAGGAACTAGTGTAGATGATACTTTAGCTAGAATTCAGAAAGTAACTGATATGGAATAAAAATATTAAATAGAAGTTGTGGTATTTAATATAAGAGCCGCAGAATTTTGCGGCTCACTTTAATTAATACGGGAATTAAAGGAGGTTAAAATAAAATGAAAAATTCAGCTACAGCAGAAGTTGAAATAGATGAAATTGAAATAAGAAGTAAAAAAAGCCTTAATCCAGTACCTAATAATATACGAAAAAAATCTAAGATTAAGAAAATGATAAAAGAAAATATAGTATGCACACTATTTGTGCTACCGGCGGTTGCTATATATACCTTTTTTTATATATCATCAGTAGTTAAGTCATTATACTTATCTTTTGTAAAATGGAATGGTATTCCACTTATTGAAAAGAAATTTGTAGGTTTAGATAACTTTATAAATATATTCAAAGATCCAGCGTTTTATAGTGCATTAAAAAACGTAGGGGTATTTATGCTGGTAAGCTTTTTAGTAATAATGCCATTTGCGTATCTTTTAGCATTGCTAGTTAGTAGTAAATATATAAATGGAAAGAGATTTTTTAAGACAGTATATTTCTTGCCATCAATATTACCAACAGCAGCTACAGGGTTAATGTGGACATTAATATTATATAAATCTGGTGGAGCTCTAAATACACTTTTAATGAAAATAGGAATGGGAGCAGCACAGCAAGACTGGTTAGGTAATCCAAAACTTGCAATTTTAACAGTTGCTTTAGTTAATGCATGGATATTTATAGGATATAATATGCTTATTTTTGTGGCTGGATTAACTAATATTCCAGAAGAATTAATAGAAGCTGCTAAAATCGATGGAGCTAATGGCTTTAAAGAGCAAATACACATAGTTTTACCATTAATGAAAGAAAGCTTTAAGATATTCTCAGTATTAGCGATAGTAGGTTCTTTCAAAGTATTTGATATTATCTTTATTATGACTGGTGGAGGACCAGGGGGAGCTACAGATGTTCCAGTAACATTATTATATGATCAAGCGTTTAAATATAATAACTTTGGATATGGTAGCTCTATAGGGATGTTAATATTAGTGGCATCAATAATTTGTACATTAATATTAAATAAAGTATTTAAAGGTAATGATGATTAGAAAGGAGGAGTAAAATGTTAGAAAATAAAGAAAATAAAATAATAAAAATAGGTATGTACATTTGTGCTATATTCTGGGCTGTACTTAGCATTGCACCATTGATATTTACATTAATGTCATCATTCAAAAGTACTAATGAAATATATGGAGATGCATTTTCACTTCCTAAAAATTTTAGTTTTGCTAATTATGAAGCAGCACTTAGTAAGGCTAATATAGTAACAGCTATATTTAATTCATTTTTCTTAGCTATATCAACTACTATATTAGTAGTAATACTTGCTACACTAGTTGCTTATGTAATAACGAGAACAGGATTTAAACTTAGAAATTTACTTTTAACATATTTTGTAATTGGATTAACTATTCCAATGCATACAACATTAATTCCTATTGCAGATATTATTAATAGATATGGATTTAAAAATCAACTAATACCACTTATCTTTTTATATGCAACGTTTCAATTACCATTTGCTATATTTATGATGTCGGGATATATGAGAGGAATAAGTAAAGAAATAGATGAAGCAGCAATAATAGATGGATGTGGACGATTAAGATTAGTATTTGGAATATTACTTCCGCTTGCTAAACCAGCTGCAGCAACAATATCAATATTTACTTTTATGTCAGTTTATAATGAATTTATATTTGGACTTATGTTCTTAACTGATAAAACTAAATATACCATTTCAGTTGCGCTTATGAGTTTGAACGGAAGATATTCATCTGATAAAGGAGCAATATTTGCAGCTATAAGTATGTTTATAATACCGATAATAATTATATATGTATTATGTCAAAAGCATGTGGAAAAAGGTATTACATCAGGAGCAGTAAAAGGATAAATTATTATATGTTTAAGATTAGAGGAGAATTAATATGGGATATAAGACAAGAAGCAGACAAATACATTTAGATTTTCATACAAGTCCATTAATAGAGGGTATAGGAAAAGATTTTAATAAAGAAGAATTTGGTGAAGTGTTAGAAAAGGCTAGAGTTAATTCTATAACATGCTTTGCTAGATGTCATCATGGATACTTATATTATGATTCAAAGATTAATAAAGAAAGAGTTCATCCACATCTTGCTAATAAGAATTTGTTGAAAGAACAAATAGAAGCTTGTCATGAGAGAGGAATTAATGCGCCAATATATTTACCAGTTCAGTGGGACAAGTTCACTTATGATGAACATCCAGAATGGGTATCTAAAGATATAGATGGTAATATCATAAAAGGTGAAGGTGGAAAGCCTGGATTTTATGAGTTCTTATGTGTAAACAATGAATACAGAACATTTTTAAAGAATCATGTAAGAGAAATATTAGAAATGTTCCCAGAGTGTGATGGGTTATTCTTCGATATAGTTATGGTAGTGCCATGTGCTTGTGAAAATTGTAAGAAGAGTATGGAAGACTTAGGGATTGACTATACAATAAAAGGAGAAAGATTAAAATTCTCTGAAAAGATGCTTACTGAATTTAAGAGAGAAATGAGTCAGTTTGTTAAAGAGATAAATCAAAATGTAACTATATTCTATAATGGATCCCATATAAGCCCTCAACTTAAAGATGGACTAGATAATTATAGTCATATTGAAATTGAGTCATTACCAAGTGGTGGATGGGGATACATGCACTTTCCTACAACTGTTAGATATGCTAGAAATTTAGGTAAAGATTGCTTAGGTATGACAGGAAAATTCCATACTTATTGGGGAGATTTTCACTCATTTAAGAATTTAGCCGCACTTCAATATGAATGTTTCCACATGTTAGCACAAAATACAAAATGCTCTATTGGAGATCAATTAGATCCTAATGGAAAAATATCTAAAGAAGTTTATGATTTAATTGGTAAGGTTTATAGTGAAGTTGAAAAGAAGGAGCCTTGGTGCGAAGATGCAAAAGCAGTTTGTGAAATAGGAGTATTTACTCCGGAAGAATTTATAGACTATAAAGCAGAGAGACCGTTTGGATTAAAACCTTCAATAACTGGAGTAACTAGAATGTTACAAGAAGCTTCGCTTCAATTTGATATTATTGATAGTTCAATGGATTTTAATAAATACAAACTTTTAGTATTGTCAGAAGAAAGAGTTATTGTAAATGATGAATTTAGTTGTAAAATAGAGAGATTTATTCAAAATGGTGGTAAAATAATAGCTGTGTATGAAGGTGGATTAAATGAAGAAAAAACAGAGTTTAATATCCCATCTTTAAAAGTAAAATATGAAGGTAAAGGAGAATTTACTCCAACATTTATAATACCAGAAGGTCAATTAGCTAAAGATTTATATAACACAGAATATGTTATGTATGAAGATTTATCTAAAGTCTCTGTTGAAGAAGGTGGAGAAGTACTATGCAACTCAATAGAACCTTACTTCAATAGAACACCAGAACATTTTTGTTCGCATCAACATGCACCAAGTAGTGGGAAAATATATGAACCAGCTATTATAAAGGGAGATAATACAATATATATTGCTCATAAAATATTCTCTCAATATCATAACTATGGATCAGTTTGGTGCAAAAAGTTATTTATTAATGCTATAGATGCATTATTAGAAAATAGATTAATTAATCATAATGGACCTAGCACTATAATAAGTACTTTAAATGAGCAAGAAAATGAAAATAGATATGTACTACACCTACTTCATTATATACCTGAAAGAAGATGTCAAAGAATTGATGTAATCGAAGATGTGATACCTCTATATAATTTAGAAGTGAAAATGAATTTAGAAAAATCACCTAAGAGCGTTACATTAGTTCCACAAAATGAAGAGGTTAAGTTTAATATTGTAGATGGAATTTTAGAATTTACAGTAAATAAGGTAGATGGTCACCAAATGGTGGAGATAAATTATTAAAGGGAAGTAATAAAAATGAGAAAAATAATTTCTATAGATGTAGGTGGAACTTTTATAAAGTATGGGTTAGTTGATGAAGCTGGTAATGTTTTATGTAAAAATAAGATGGAGACTATTCAAAAAACAGCAGAGGGATTTGTAAATGAACTTTGTGAAATAGCTAATCTATATAAAGAACATAAAGATATTTTAGGTATAGCAATTAGCATGCCTGGATTTATAAATAATATAGAAGGTATTCCATTAGTTTGTAGTGTTTTAAGATTTATAGAAGGTTATAAATTACAAGAGGAACTATCATTAAGAACTAATTTAAAAGTTAGGATAGAAAATGATGCAAACTGTGTGGCCTTAGCTGAAAAGTTTAGTGGAAATGCAAGAGAGTGTGAAGACTTTATTTGTATAACTATTGGAACTGGTATAGGTGGAGGAATTTATTTAAATAATAAATTAATAAGAGGTAAACAGTTTAAGGGTGGAGAGTTTTGTTATATGATAACTAAAGATAAAGCGGGTTATCAGAAACTTAATGAAAATTCATCAATGACGGCTCTTATAAAAATGTATAAAGAATATAAAAATATAAGTGCTATGGAAAAAGTTTTAGGTTCAGATATTTTTAAAGAAGCAGAAAAAGATGAAGATATTAAAGCTATTATTAATGAATGGTATGGAAATATAGCAAGGATGATATATAATGTTTCATCAATGTTAAACCCTGAAAAAATATTAATAGGTGGAGGGGTTAGTGCAAGAGAAGAGCTGATTTCAGAATTGCAAAATGCACTAAATGAAATTCCATGGTGGAAGCATGTATCATGCACTATAGAAAAATGTAAGCATGAAAATGATGCTGGTTTAATAGGAGCAGCGTATAATTTCATAAATCCTTAATGCTAAGAATAAAGGTAGAGAGTTGTATAATACTCTCTATCTTTATTTTATTATAAAAAATAATACTTTCATTTTATGAAAATAATAAAGTGATATATGTAATAAAATAAAAAGTAGCAGAACTATTACATAAGAATTTATTATGTAAATAGATTAATATCTTTAAGTTATATAAATTATATTTAGATAAAAGGAATATAGAATGAATCAAAAAGAAAGAATGTTAGCAGGATTACCATATAAGGCATGGTTAGATGGATTAAAAGAAGAAAGAATGGAAAATAAGTTAAAAATATATGATTATAATTTAACTCGTCCAGATAATAAGAAAAAGATGAAAGAAATGATAAAAAATATACTTGGAAAAACAGGAGAAGAGGTGTTTATAGAACAACCTTTCCGTTGTGATTATGGTAAAAATATTGAGGTAGGTAATAATTTCTTTGCTAATTACAACTGTGTAATATTAGATGTTGCTAAAGTAACGATTGGAGAAAATGTTATGTTCGCTCCTAATGTATCAATTTATACAGCAGGTCACCCAATACATCCTGAATCAAGAAATTCAGGATATGAATATGGAATTCCTGTTACTATTGGTAACAATGTATGGGTAGGAGGTAATGTTGTAATTACTCCAGGAGTTACAATAGGTAATAATGTTGTTATTGGAGCAGGTAGTGTTGTTACAAAAGATATACCTGATAATGTTATAGCTGTAGGTAACCCTTGTAGAGTAATAAGAGAAATAACAGAAGAGGATAGAAAGTATTATTACAAAGATAAAGAATTTGATGTTGATGACTATTAAAACTATTTAAATCAAATATATTGACTATCAAAATAAATCTTATTAAAATAAATATCATATACTATGTAAAGAGGCATACATTTAGGAGGATGTTTATGAGTAAGAAGAAAAAGATAGTTATATGTATTATTTCATTTATATTAGTAGTATTAATTGGTGGATTAGGATTTGTAGGTAATTACTTCTTTGAATATGCTCTTCTTAGACAAGAAGGAATAGTAACTGCAGCAAATGTAGACCCAAATGCACCTCAATCAATAGAAACTATGGCTGAAGTAGCTAATAAAGAAAAAGCTAGAGAAGAAGTGGACAAGTGGTTAGAAGATGTAAAAACGGAAGAGACAACTATAGAGTCAGAGGATGGATTAAAGCTTTGGGGTAAGATGTATTTCCAAGAAGAGCAAACTGATAAGTGGGTAATAATTGCTCATGGTTATACTTCAAGCCATGAAGATATACAACCAATAGCTCTAAATTTCTACAATCAAGGATATAATGTTTTAACTCCAGATATGAGAGCCCATGGAAATAGTGAAGGTAAGTACATTGGTATGGGATGGCTGGATAGAAAAGATATTTTAAAATGGATAGATTATGTACTAAGTATAGATGCAGATTCTCAAATAGTACTATATGGAGAATCTATGGGGGGAGCTACTGTTATGATGACATCAGGTGAAGAGCTTCCATCTAACGTTAAAGCTATAGTAGAGGATTGTGGATATACTTCAGTTAAGGAGATGTTTGAAGCTCAATTATATGAAAGATTTAATCTTCCATCATTCCCTATAATAAATGTAGCAAATATAGTTACTGAAATAAGAGCGGGATATGATTTTGAAGAGGCTTCAGCTTTAGAGCAGGTTAAAAAGTCTAAGACTCCAATGTTATTTACTCATGGAGGCAATGATACTTATGTACCTACTGAAATGATTTATAGATTATATGATGCAGCTACTTGTGAAAAAGATATGCTTGTAATTGAGGGGGCAGGACATGGTTCAGCACCAGATGTAGATCCAGAAACTTATTATGAAAAAGTATTTACTTTCTTAAGTAAGTATGTAAAATAATTTTTATATTAATAGAAAAGGCAGTTTCAAAAGAGTATTTACCTTTAGATGGTAGATATGTTTGAAGCTGTCTTATATTATTTATAAATTAGTTAATAAAGTGTAACATTTTAAATAAAAGCAAAAATATCATTTTTAAATTGTTATAATTAAATTAATAAGTTAACATAAATAAATTAATAAGCTATATTTAAAAAAGTACATAGAGGTGCAATATGAGAGAAAATTTTAAGTTTGCTGACAGTGAAGGTGTTGAATTAAACGTATATAAATGGAGTCCAGAAGGTGAAGTTTTAGGTGTAGTGCAAATTTCTCATGGAATGACAGAGAATATTTTAAGATATGATGAATTTGCAAAATATCTAAATAATAAAGGCTTTATAGTATATGGACATGACCATAGAGGTCACGGATTAACTGCAAAATCTAAAGAGGAGCTTGGATATATAGCAGATAATGAAGGCTTTGATTGGTTAGTTAGAGATTTATATGAATTAATGATGATGATAAAAGAAGAGAATAATGGGCTTCCAATTTATTTATTTGGACATAGTATGGGGTCTTTTGTTAGCCAAAGGTTTATAGAGTTACATGGAAATGAAATAGATGGAGTAATTCTTTCAGGAAGTAATGGTGAACCAACAAAATTAACACCACTAGGAATATTACTATCAAATATAGAAATAAAATTATTTGGAAGAAAACATACAAGTAAAATGATGGACAAGCTTTCTTTCGGGGACTTTAATAAGAAGTTTAAACCTAATAGAACTCCTTATGACTGGTTATGTAGTGTAGATAGTGAAGTTGATAAATACATTGCTAATGAATATTGTGGATTTGTATGCTCTGCATCATTTTATTATGATTTATTAAGAGGATTAAGAGCAATACATAAGGATGAGAATTTTTCGTCTATACCTAAAGACTTACCGATATATATACTAGCTGGTGATATGGACCCTGTAGGATTCTTTGGTAAAGGAATAGTTAATTTATATGATAAATTAAAATTAACTGGAGTTAAAGATGTTGAATATAAGCTTTATAAAAATAAAAGACATGAAATTTTAAATGAAGATAATAAGCTGGAAGTTATGAATGACATATCCACTTGGTTATTTAATAAAGTAGTAAATAGAAAAAATGGATTAAAAGAAACAGTAGTATTATAGATTGAAAACTTTGAGGGGAACAAGGGTGAAACTTGTTCCCTTAATTTATTTTGATATTAAATATATGTATGGAAGAAAGTTAGTTTATATAAGTTTTGTATATAAAAAATTATTAGTCAAGTTTTTATTGAGGAAGGAAAAACTAATAATATAAATAGATACAAAATAACAAATATAAGTTATAATATAATGTCATACACTAATTGTTTACATAGTGTATTGTATATAAAGCAAAAGAGAAGATTAATAAGAAATAAACTTAAGAGGAGTTGTTTATAGAATGGTTTTAAAAGATAAGAAAACAAAGATTACTTTCCATAGTGGAGTTTTAACAATTGGAGGAACTATTATCGAGGTAGCCTATGAAGATAGTCATATATTCTTTGATTTTGGTTCAGAATATAATCCAGCGGCAAAGATTCAGCCAACAGATTTACAGGGACTATTAGATGAGAATTTAGTTCCATTTTTAGATAATATGTTTGACCCTAAAATTCCTTTAAAAGGATATGAGTCTAAAGAAAATAAGTTTGACAATACAGCAGTATTTTTATCACATATGCATTTAGACCATTCTAAGATTATAAACTACTTAAATCCAGAGGTTCCTCTATATACATTAGAGGGTACAAAGTCTTTATTAAATACTTTAAATATAAATAATGATTTTATCTTCCCACTTTATGAAAATGACGGAAATAAAAATACTAGAGATATTATTGGAGTTAAAGAAAATGAAGTTGTACAAGTTGGAAAAATAAAAGTTAAGGTTATGCCAGTTGACCATGATGCTTATGGAGCTTGTGGGTTATTTATTGAAACTCCTGACTTAACTATAGCTTATACTGGAGATATAAGACTTCACGGATATAGAAAAGATGATACATTAAATTTCTGTAAGGAAAGTGAAAATTGCGATGTATTATTAATTGAAGGTGTAAGTGTATCATTCCAAGATTTTGGAGATTCTTTAAGAGAAGGAGAGCCAAAGAATGAACCAGAATTAATAGATAAAATTAATAAGATAGTAAATGATAATAAAGGTAAACAAATAACATTTAATTATTATATTTCAAATGTTGAAAGAATTTTAAATATATTAAAAACAAACCCAAGAACTGTTGTCTTAGATGCATATAGTGCATATGTAGTAAAGGAAGCAGCTGGATATGAAGCACATTACTATCAGTTAGATGATAAACAATACGGTTTAAATCCAGAGTTAAAGATAGATTTTGAAGAATTATTAAATGATACTGAAAAGTATTTATGGCAGATAGATAAACTTGCTCTTGAGCATTTTAATAAATTAAAAGAAGGCGGAGTTTATATTCACTGTGATGCACAACCATTAGGAGAGTTTGATCCAGCATTTGCACCTTTTGTAAAATCTTTTGCAGATAAAAATATTGAATTTAATAGAGTAGTATGTAGTGGGCATGCACGTCCATATGATTTAATAGAAATAATAAACTTAATAAAACCTAAGTTATTAGCACCTATTCATTCATATCATCCAGAAAAACTTTATAATGAAAATGGAGATATGATATTAGTAGAAAAGGGACAAACAATATAAAGTAGTTGTACTTTATATGAAAGGAGAGCAAATATGAAATTAGCTATATATCAGACAAGTGATTTGCATGGATATGTTTATCCTACTAATTATGTTAAGGATATGCCTCTTGGAATTCTTAAGATTGGAAGTTACATATTAAAAGATGAGAAAAATTATGATGCATCTTTAAAGATAGATTGTGGAGATTTAATTCAAGGCTCAGCTTTAGCACATTATTTATCTAAGGGAAAGATAGATAAAAATCCTATTATTCAAGGATTAGAATTTATAGGTTATGATGCTTATGTCATAGGTAATCATGAATTTAATTATGGACAGGATTATTTAAATGCTTCTTATAAAGAAGTAGAAGATAAAATAATAAATGCTAATATTGAAGGGTTAAGTCTTAATACAAAACCATATAAAATATTTGATTTTGATGGATTTAAGATTGGCTTCATCGGAGTTACAACATCATTTATACCAAATTGGGAGCATGAAAAGAATATTACTGGATTAAGCTTTTTAAATCCTGTAGAGGTATATGGAAAATATGAAGATGAGCTAAAAGAAAAAGCTGATTTTATAGTTGTTTGCTATCATGGAGGATTTGAAAAAAGTTTAGATGGAACTAATACCCCAACAGAAAAACTAACTAAGGAGAATCAAGCTAGTGAATTATTAGAAAAGTATGATTCAATAGATATGGTTCTAAGCGGACATCAGCATAGATCATTTATCATAAAGATTAATGGGATTATTTGTGCTCAACCACTTCATAATGGTCAAACATTCACAAAAGTTGTATTAGATACTGAAAGTAAAGAAGCATCTTATGAATTAATAGATGTATCTAAGTTAAATGATGAAATTAATCAAGATATGGAAAAGATATTTAATAATGTTCAAGCAGAGCTGCAAGATTATTTAAATAATGAGATTGGTGAATTTGATAAAGATATATTAATGGATGATATTTTTATAGCAAGATTAAAGGGACATCCATTTATAAACTTCTTACACCAAGTACAGCTAGATGTTTCAGGAGCTGATTTCTCAGCATTATCATTATTTGATTCAGCTATTGGATTTAAAAAGAATGTTTCAATTAGAGATGTATTAATTAATTATCCATATCCAAATACATTAATGGTCTTAAAAATAAATGGACATAAATTAAAGGAAGCCATAGAAAAGGCTGCTACATATTTTGTTGTAGAAGATGGAGAAGTAAAAATAAACAATGGATTCTTGGTTCCTAAGGTACAAAACTATAATTATGATACTTTTGGTGGATTGACATATGAAATAGATTTATCTAGAGAATTTGGTGATAGAGTTGTATCTATGAAGAAAGATAATGAAGAGATTGATTTAGATAAAGACTATACTGTAGTTTTAAATAATTATCGTGCAACTAATACTTCGATATATCCAGCATATGAAAATGCAAAAGTAGTTAAGGAAATAAATGTCGATATAAGTGAAATAATAATAAATTATTTCCAAGGAAATAAAAAAATTAAAGTTATTGATGAAAGCAACTATGTAATTAAATAAAAAAATAATATACATTAAAGAGTAAAATGATAGTCGATAATAATTATTTTTATATAAAAAAGAATAATTATTATCGACTTTTTTATACTTATATATTATTGAAGATAGAATACCTTTCGATATTTCATAAAAAGTTTGAAGCATATTATTTTAGCAATAATATTTTAAGAAGTTTAGGGAATTATATTTATAGAAAATATTAATCGGAGGTATAAGCTATGGAAAATAATATGGCATTAGAATATCCAATGTTTTGTTATCAATGTGAGCAAACTGCAGGGGGAAAGGGTTGCACCAAATTAGGTGTATGTGGTAAGACACCAGAAGTTGCAGCACTACAAGACTTGCTTATATATCAAATAAAAGGGATAAGCTGTTATGCAAAAGAAATAGTTGAAAAAGGTGAGAATGTAGATAAGGATATAGTGAGCTTTGTTGAAAATGCATTATTTACAACTTTAACAAATGTAAACTTTGATGCAGATGTTCATGTTGAAATGTTGAAGGAATCTCAAAAAATAAAAGAAAGATTAAGAAAACAAGTAGGGAAAATAAAGAATGATACAGAGCATGCTACATATAATTTAAGCAATACTAAAGCAGAAATGCTGGATGATGCAAAAAAAGCTGGTATAATGTATGATCAAGATTTAGACCCTGATATTCGTTCATTAAGACAAACTATAGTTTATGGATTAAAAGGAATAAGCGCTTATGGACATCAAGCAAGAGAGCTTGGATATTATGATGATCAAGTTGATAATTTTTATATAAGAGCACTTGAAGCTACAACAGATGATACTTTAGATGTAGAAGAATTAATAAGATGGACTATGAGAACTGGAGATATGAGTGTAGCAGTAATGAAAAAATTAGATGAAGCAAATACAACAGTTTATGAGAATCCATCACCTCATAAAGTAAATGTACATATTAAAAAAGGACCTTTTATTATAGTATCAGGACATGATTTAAAAGACCTTGAAATGTTATTAGAGCAAACTGAAGGAAAAGGAATTAATATTTATACTCATGGAGAAATGATACCTAGTCATGGATATCCAGGACTTAAGAAATATTCTCATCTTGTAGGAAATTTTGGTGGTGCTTGGCAAGATCAACAAAAAGAATTTGATGATATACCAGGATGTATACTTATGACTACAAATTGTCTTATGAGACCAAGAGAAACATATAAGGATAGAATTTTTACTACAAGCGTAGTAGGTTGGGACGGAGTTAAACATATAGGAAAAAATAAAGATGGTAAGAAAGACTTTACTGAAATCATAAATAAAGCCCTAGAGCTTGGGGGATTTAAAGAAGATCAAGAACCACACGAAATATTAGTAGGTTTTGGACATCATGCAACATTGAGTAATGCAGAAACTATAGTTAATGCAGTTAAGGATGGTAAGGTAAGACATTTCTTCTTAATTGGTGGATGTGATGGAGCAAGACCAGGAAGAAATTATTATACAGAATTCGCAAAGAAGGTTCCAGATGACTGCATTATACTTACTTTAGCTTGTGGAAAATACAGATTCAATAAGTTAGACTTTGGAGAAGTTGCAGGACTTCCAAGACTTTTAGATGTAGGTCAATGTAATGATGCATATTCAGCAGTTAGAATTGCAACAGCTCTTGCTGATGCATTTGGTACTGATGTTAATGGGTTACCATTATCAATAATATTATCTTGGTATGAACAAAAAGCAGTAGCAGATTTATTAGCTTTATTATCACTTGGAATAAAGGGAATGTACTTAGGTCCAACACTTCCAGCATTCTTAAGTCCAAATGTACTTCAATATTTAGTAGATACCTTTGATTTAAGATTGATAAGTACTCCTGATGATGACTTGAAAACTTGTTTAAAACAAGAAGTTTAATTTAAGCAATAAGTTAAATTGATTTGAGGAAAATAATTATAGCAGTATGGGAGCGAGAATGTTTCTTGCAGTTAGTTAAAATTAAATAAGTTTTAGTTTATTCTAATAATAAAGAGATAAATAAGATACATCTGATTACAATTGGATGTATCTTATTTTATTTAGATATAATAAAATTAAAATGTATAAATAAAATAAATATTTTTAATTTTAGTAACAGTTGTTACAGAACTTAAATACAAATTGATATATCATATGAAATGTAGTCGCTAGTAAATTAAAAAATGATTTTCAAGTTAAGATAAAAAGTTATTTAGCAGTTAATATAAATATTAAAAATAGAGAAGGTGAAGAATTAATATGAAAGCTATATTAATAATGAATGAAGAGCATAAGAATATTAGCCGTATGCTTAAGGTAGTAAGAGCATGTTGTTCTAGAGTTTTAAAAGGTGAAGATATTAATTATGATGATTTTGATAAAATATTAGAATTTATAGTAGAGTATGCAGATAAGCACCATCATAAGAAAGAGGAAGATATACTTTTTGATAAGATGGTTAAGCATTTAGGAGGAACTGCAGAAAAAGTAGTTAAGACTGGGATGCTTGTAGAGCATGATTTAGGAAGGCTTTATATCAAGGATTTAAATAGAGCATTAGAAAAGGTTAAAGATGGAGATGAAGATGCAAAGCTAGACCTTATTGCAAATGCTATTTCATATACTCATCTTTTAGAGAGACATATTGATAAAGAGGACAGAGTTATTTATAAATATGCTGAAAGAGAATTAGACATAAATATTTTAGAATTAGTTAATAAAGAATGTAATGATTTTGAAGATAAAAATAATTATGTTAAAGAAAAATGCTTATCTATATTAGAAGAGTTAGAAAAAAAGTATATTATGGAGGGCTAAGATATGAAAAAATTAAATCTTAATAGAATAGAAGCTAATAGAGAAATAGTAACAGAAAATGATAGATTTAAAACTGTATATTTTAAGTTTGATGAAGGTAAGGGATTACCTAACCATAAGCATAACGGATTTGCAACAATACAAGTTATTAGTGGAGAAGTTGATATGGAGTTTGCTAATGGTGAGAGAATTGAATTAAAAGTTGGTGATTTTTTACCTTTTGATGCAAGAATAGAACACAATGTTGTAGCTAAAGAAGTAAGTAAAGTATTAGTAACAATAGCAAAAGCACCAATGATTAAGAATTTAAAAAGATAAGGAGTGAATTGATAATGATAAATAAAGATATGACAATAGGTGAAATTTTAGATATAAATTTTAAGGCAGCAGATGTTTTAATGGGATTTGGTATGGGGTGCTTAGGATGCCCATCAGCAAGAGTTGAATCATTAGAACAAGCTTGTAGCATTCATGGATTAAATTTAGAAGAAGTATTAGAAAAATTAAATAATTTATAAAATTTAAAATGCGTAACAAATGTTACTGAAAATTATCAAAATAAAATGTAAAATGTGCATGTAAAATAAATATTTAAACTTTGGAGGAATAAAGATGGAAAATAAGATGTTTTGCTTTCAATGTCAAGAAACAGCAGGATGTACTGGATGTACTCAATTTGGAGTGTGTGGTAAATCACCTGATTTAGCTAGAATGCAAGATTTATTGATATATACAACTAAAGGATTATCAGAGGTAACTACGAGATTAAGAGCTGAAGGTAAGAAAATAGATGGACAAGTTAACCATTTAATAACTATAAATTTATTTACAACTATAACTAATGCAAACTTTGATGATGAAGTTTTCTATGAGAGAGTTAAAGAAACTTTAAGAACTAAAGAAGAGTTATTAGCTACTTTAGAAAATAAAACTAATTTATCAGAAGCTGCATTATGGAATGCAACTTCAAACAAAGAAATTGATAACAAGGTAGGAATACTTTCTAAGATTAAAAATGCTGTATTAGGAAGTGGAACAGAAGAAGTAAATATAGATAAGATATTTGATGAGAAATCAATTACTGTAGGTGTACTTGCAACTAAAGATGAAGATATAAGAAGCTTAAGAGAACTTATCATATATGGACTAAAAGGTATGTCTGCATATATGAAACATGCGAATGCTTTAGGATATGATAGTGAAGATATAAATGCATTTATGCAGTCAACTTTAGCTAAAACTTTAGATGATTCATTAAGCATAGACGAGCTTATAGCTTTAACTTTAGAAACTGGTAAGGTTGGAGTAGACGGTATGGCTCTATTAGATTCGGCTAATACTGGAACTTATGGACATCCAGAAATAACTAAGGTTAATATCGGTGTAAGAAATAATCCAGGAATACTTGTATCAGGACATGATTTAAAAGATTTAGAATTATTATTAAAGCAAACTGAAGGTACAGGAGTTGATGTATATACTCACTCAGAAATGTTACCAGCTCACTACTATCCAGCATTTAAGAAGTATTCACACTTTGCAGGAAACTATGGAAATGCATGGTGGAAACAAAAAGAAGAGTTTGAAAGCTTTAACGGACCAATCCTTATGACTACTAACTGTATAGTACCACCAAAGGATAGCTATAAGGATAGATTATATACAACTGGAGCAGCAGGATTTGCAGGTGTTAAGCATATTAAGGGAGAAAGTGAAGATAATAAAGATTTCTCAGAAATAATTGAACAAGCTAAGAAGTGTAAAGCTCCAACAGAAATTGAAAGAGGAGAAATAATCGGTGGATTCGCTCACAACCAAGTATTTGCATTAGCAGACCAAGTTGTTGAAGCTGTTAAAACTGGAGCTATAAAGAAATTCTTCGTTATGGCTGGATGTGACGGAAGAGCTAAGTCAAGAAACTACTATACTGATTTTGCAAAAGCATTACCAAAAGATACAGTAATCTTAACTGCAGGATGTGCAAAATATAAGTATAATAAATTAGATTTAGGAGATATAAACGGAATTCCAAGAGTATTAGATGCAGGACAATGTAACGATTCATACTCATTAGCTTTAATTGCGTTAAAATTAAAAGAAGTATTTGAATTACAAGATATAAATGAATTACCAATAGCATTTAATATTGCATGGTATGAACAAAAAGCTGTAATAGTATTATTATCACTATTATACTTAGGAGTAAAGAATATTCACTTAGGACCAACTTTACCAGCGTTCCTTTCACCAAATGTAGCTAAAGTACTTGTTGAAAACTTTGGAATCGGTGGAATAACAAATGTTGAAGATGATTTAAAAATGTTTTTAGAATAAATTATACTTCGAATTTTACGTTTTGGTAGGAAAATTTTCATATCAGATTTAAGGATATTTAATTATATTGTAAAAAAAGAAGTCATCTTAAGGATGGCTTCTTTTTGTATGAATTATTAAGTATTTATTTTATCTTTACTAGAAATAGTATAACATAAAGGTTAAAATTTTGTAAAAAAACAATAAAATAGTGGAAAATTCATCGAATTATGCTATAATAATGCTGAAAAAATTAGACAGCATGAGGAGAAGCAAAATGAAAAAATTATTTGCATTACTTACAGTATTAGTATTAAGTATGTCAATGTTAATTGGGTGTGGTTCAAGTGAAGCATCTAATGACGAATTAGTTGTATACTTTGTACCATCAAGAAATCCTGAAGAAATCCAAACAGCTACAGCACCTTTATCAGAAATGTTAAAGACAGAATTAGCTGGATTAGGATATGAATTTAATAATGTTAAAATTGTAGTTGGGACAAGCTTTGAGGCAGTTGGAGAAGCTTTATCATCAGGAACAGCTCAAGTTGGATTTATACCAGGTGGGACTTATGTATTATATGATGATGGTGTAGATGTTGCATTAACAGCAACTAGATTTGGTTTAAGCCATGATTCAGAGAACGCTGCAGATTGGAATACAGCTCCAACAGAAAATACAGATGAGCAAGTAACTTATTATAGAGCACTAGTAATTGCTGGACCAAGTGAAAAAGGTCAAGAATTAGCTGCTAAAATAAATAATGGTGAAGAGTTAACTTTAGAAGATATTCAAAGTGCTACATGGGGAGTTTCATCAAATACAACTTCACCAGCAGGATACATATATCCAAGCTTATGGCTACAAGATAACTTTGGTATATCAATAACTGATTTACAAAGTAAGGTAGCATTAGATAATTACACTACAGCATTCACTCAATTAGCAAGCGGACAAATTGACGTAATGGTAACATACGCAGATGCTCGTTTAGACAATGTTGAAAAATGGACTTCTGATTTTGGAAGAACAGCTTCAATCTGGGAAGAAACAAACATAATAGGTGTAACTGATGGGATATATAACGATACTATATCAGTAACTAAAGATGCTTCAATGACTCCTGAATTAAAGGAAGCTATACAACAAGCTTTCATTAATATCGGTAACACAGAAGAAGGTCAAGAAATTATTTCTATTTATAGTCATAAAGGTTATCAAATAGCTGATGATGCTAACTATGATGGAGAAAGAGCTGCGCAAGAATTAATTAAATCTATGCAGTAATAATTAATAAAAATGAGTTCATGCTAGCATGAACTCATTTTGTGTATAAAGAGCAAACAAGAAAAATATTCATAAATATCATGAAAATGGGAAAGAGGGAAACTAGTGATTAAGTTTGATAAGGTAAATAAATTTTATCCAAATGGATTACATGCATTAAAAAATATATCGCTTGAAATAAATCAAGGTGAATTTGTGGCAATAATAGGTTTATCAGGAGCTGGTAAGTCAACATTATTAAGAACAATTAATAGAATGCATGATATTAGTGAAGGATCATTAACTGTAAATGGACAAGAAGTAAATGATTTAAAAGGAAAAGAATTAAGAAAATTTAGACGTAAGGTTGGAATGGTTTTCCAATCATTTAACTTGGTAACTAGAACTACAGTAATAAATAACGTATTAACTTCAAGAGTGCCAGATATGCCATTATGGAAATCTATTATAGGATTATACTCTAAGGAGGATAAGGTTATAGCATTAGAAGCTTTAGACAAAGTTGGTATACTAGATAAATCTTATGTTAGAGCAGATCAACTTTCTGGGGGACAGCAACAAAGAGTAGCTTTAGCTAGAACATTAGCGCAAAAACCTGAAATAATTCTTGCAGATGAACCAGTTGCAGCTCTAGACCCTATAACTGCAACACAAGTTATGGATGATTTTAAAAAGATTAATAAAGAATTAAATATGTCAGTATTAATTAATATCCATCATGTAGATTTAGCATTAAAATATGCAGACAGAGTTATTGGAATAAAAGCAGGGGAAATAGTATATGATGGACCAGCGAAAGATGTTGATAGTGAAATCTTAAAACAAATATACGGCCGTGAGTTAGCTGAAGATGAAGTAATGGGGGCTTAAAAGCATGTTAGAAAAGATTAAAAGTATATTTAAGCCTAAAAAAATAGTTTTAAATAATGGGAAAGAAATGCAACCTCCAACACCAATAGCACCTTTTGTGATAATTGGACTAGTAATAGCTTTAATTATTGCAGGTGATGTAACTGGATTTAAGTTTGAAACTATAGTTAAGAGGGGAAATGAATTTTTTGTAATCTTAAAAGATATGTTCCCACCAGATTTTAGTTATATAAAGTCAGTTATTCCTCCTTTAGTGGAAACTGTTAAAATTTCTGTTTTAGGATCGATGATTGGTAGTTTTATAGCAATCCCATTTGCGATGATGTGTTCTGTAAACATTAATAAATCTAAGATAGTTTTAAATTTAGTCAGAGTTATAATGAGTATTACAAGAACATTACCAACATTAATTATTGCTTTAATATCAACTTATATATTTGGTTTAGGTACTTTTGCTGGTACTGTAGCTATATCAATTTTTACATTTGGTATTGTTACTAAAATGTTATATGAAAAAATAGAAACTGTTGATATGGGACCTTTTGAAGCTATGGAAGCAGTGGGAGCAACAAGAGTTAAAGCTTTTGTTGGTTCAATAATGCCTCAAATAATGCCATCATACTTATCAATTTGCCTTTATAGTTTAGAAATAAACGTTAGAGCAGCTGCAATACTTGGATATGTAGGTGCTGGTGGTATTGGTCTTATTTTAAATGAAAAGATTGGATGGAGAGAATATGATAAGGTAGGGATGATCCTTGTTATGTTATTCATTACAGTTGTAATTATAGAAAATGGAAGTAAATACATAAGAGAAAGGTTAGGGTAATATGGAGTTAACAGTTAAAAAACAATTAGAAAAACAACCAAATATGTGGATACACAAAGCCCTAACTGTATTATTTGTTGTACTTGTAATAGTATGGGCTTCTAAGGGAATAGCTTTTAGTGGAATAAAGGGAAATGGTATTGAAATTGCTAAAAATGTAGTTTCAGGTATATTACACCCTGATATGGAGATGTTACTTGATTTTAAGGCAGGGGTTCCAGCTTTATTATTAGAAACTGTTTGTATAGCGCTAATTGGTACATTAATAGGAACAATATTAGCAATACCATTAGCTTTTATATCAGCTAGTAATTTAATGCCTAAGTGGATAAGTAAAATAGGATTATTTACTATAGCAGCACTTAGAACATTCCCAGCATTTGTTTATGGATTAATGTTTATTCGTGTAACTGGGCCTGGTGCATTTGCAGGTGTTCTTACAGTATCAGTTATATCTATTGGAATGATATCTAAGCTATTTATTGAATCAATTGAAGATTTAGATATAAAAATTTTAGAATCTTTAGATGCTGCAGGATGTAATACTTTTGAGAAAATCAGATATGGTATACTTCCACAATTATTCACTGATTTCATATCTACAGCTATATATAGATTTGAAATAAATATAAAAGATGCCTCTGTATTAGGATTAGTTGGAGCTGGAGGTATAGGTGCACCATTAATATTTGCAATGAATGCATTTAACTGGGATGAAGTTGGAGCTATTCTTTGTGGATTAGTAATTTTAGTATTAATAGTAGAGATACTTTCAACTAAGATAAGAACTAAGCTTACTAGAGGATAAGTAAGTTAAAAATTAAAGATAAAGAGTTAAAAATTAGTACGAAATAATAAATTTAATATTTGTTATTTATACAATTTTTAACTCTTTTTACTTTTAACTAAATAATAGTTTTTAAATATGTAGATTTATGTACCTTTACGTTTGAATTACTTTTGAAGTAGTTAATAATTACTTCAGGCATTTCAACTAAGATTTCTTTAAGTACGGTACAGTTTTGATAGAAATCATATCCACCAGCACCACTTGCTCTATAGTTATTCATAACTAAGCTAAGTACTTGTCCATCTGATAATTCTTGTCCTTTATATTTAATAGAAGTAACTCTATTATTTATTTCTTTATTTAAATCAAAAGTATACTCAATATTTGCAAAGTAATCATAGTTATAATGCTCAACTTTTGGCTTAAGGAAGCTTTCTGATATTGTTACACAACCATTATTATTATCAAAATAACTAGCAGATCTCTCTAATGCTGATTTTAGAATATCTCTATTTACTTCAAGAATAACTAATGTATTTGGGTAAGGATAAGTTGACATAATATCTCTTACGGTAACATTTTTATCAAAACCTTTTATCACATTTGCAAAAGATGTACATGATATATCTGCATTACTAGTTTCAAGTTGAATTTGATTTATAAAGTTAGCTAAGGCACATCCGTTTAAAGCCATATGTAACTGATCCGTAGGTTGTAGTTCTGTATCTAAGAAACCTACAGGTGTATCTAGCCACTCTTGAACTTTATTTTCTAAAGATAAGAATTTTTCGTACATATCTTTATTTGGATTAAGAGTTACAGCTTCTAATGATGATGTAATTTTAGTTATATTATTATCATCTATAGTAAGATTTAACTTTAAGAATTTACTTCCATTATGAGGAGTTTGAGCTATATGAGTACCATGAAGATTCATATTAGCTATAGACATATGTTGATGTCCAGTAAGAAGGATATCAAAATCAAACTCAGCACAAATTTTGTAAGCAATGTTTTCTTTTGTATTACTTAATTTTTTATGAGAGTCTAAATCATTTTCAAAACCACCATGATAAATACCTATAGTTAAATCACACTGTTTTTTCACAACATCAAAATATTCTTTTACTGAGTCAAAAGTATCTGTAATATTTATGCCTTTTATATTTTCAGGACGCTCCCATCTATTTATAAAGTCAGTAGTAAATCCAATTATACCTACTTTTAATCCATTTTCCATAGTTTTAATTTTGTATGGAAGTATAGGTAGGTTTCCTGTTTCATCTACTACATTGGCACAAAGACATGTAGCATTTAAATTGCTTAAATAGTTTTTTAAGTAATCTAAACCATAATTAAAATCGTGGTTACCTAAAGTTATAAAGTCATATCCACCTTCATTCATAATAGAAGCTATTGGATGTACTTCAAACTCTGTGTTACTTAAATAATTTGTAAATGGTGAGCCTTGTATAGTATCTCCACCATCAATTATTAGAGTGTTCCCATCTTTATCGAACTGATTAATAATATTTAATAATCCAATGTTTTTTTTAGATTTTTCAATGTAATCTGTTGGATAAATATAACCGTGAAGGTCAGATGTAAAATAAATCTTTAATTCTTTTATCATAAGTACCTCTTTTAAAGTAAATTTATAATTTATAAGCATATAAATTATATCATATCTTTAATGATTAGTGGATAAAGAAAAGGATTAATAAAATATAAGAATAGGTATTAATAATAACAGGATATATATGATGGAATAATAGAAACTTTAGATTATTCTTATAAGGAAGAAGGTATTTATATTGACGATAATAATATAGATATAATAATAGCAACATGTGCATAAGATATATCTGTTCAAGCATAGGCTACAGAATTTTTGATTAGTAGTATTAGAAAATATATAAAAAATAGACTTTATTAAAAAAACAT
>OLNJ01000510.1_pt1 | contig 32004 bp, 33 predicted proteins | sample 1672191 | NCBI WGS metagenome assembly OLNJ01 (sample SAMEA3136657, study PRJEB25190) | human gut metagenome | biome: human gut; feature: human-associated habitat; material: faeces | place: Austria | collected 2013 | reverse complement strand
ACTTCTCTTTCCATGATTATGATCATCATCTTGTAATCGTTAATACAGGAAAAGGACATGCTGATCTGAGTGCAGAGTACTCTGAGATCCCTATGGAGATGAAAGAAGCAGCAAAGGCAGCAGGAGCAGAGCTTCTCTGTGAGACAACTCTTGATAAAGTGCTTGCAAATATGGATAAGATTGAAAATGACAGAGCAATCTTAAGAGCAATCCATTTCTTCAAAGAGAATGAAAGAGTAGAAAAGGCTGCAAAAGCAGTGGAAGAGAAAGACGGGGAGACAGTATTAAAGCTTCTCAGCGAATCCGGAAAATCTTCCTGGGAACTGCTTCAGAACTGCTATCCGATTAAGGCATACACAGAGCAGAAGATTTCTGTTGCACTTGCATTGACAGACCTTTTCCTTGAGAAGCTGGGCAAAGGTATCTGCCGTATCCATGGCGGTGGATTTGCCGGTGTTATTATGTGCGTAGTACCAGAGGAAGAGACAGAGAACTATGTTTCCTATATTTCTGAATTTGCAGGAAAAGAAAATGTATATCCGATGAATATCCGCGCAGTTGGTGCAGTGCATATTGAAAAATAATTACTGTGACCTTCGCTCACAAAAAATACCTTGCGGGATATTACCAATAAATAGTAATAAAGTTTGGAACTCGTTGGGAAGTTTATTTATGAGAAGAAAAATAGTTGATCACAGTATTAGTATTATCTTTATCAGCATGCGATGAAAAGAAGCAGATACGATATTTCCCGATGCGTAGGAAAGAAGGCACCGGAAGTGTGCCCGGCATGCGCACATCCCCAGAGCTATTTCCAGATAAAGGCAAAAAACTATTGATTATGTATAAGAAAACGGGAAATAAAACAGGGAACAGAATAGAAAGTAACATAAAAATGAAATAGAAAGTGAACTTTGCCGCTGCGAAGAAAAAACGCCCCCTTTTGTCGGACAAATACAAGTCTGACGAAAGGAGGCATTAAAAAAGCTGAGTATAACGAAATAGGAATAGGTAGGAAATACATATTTCGCAAAATAACAAGTTATGTTAAAATATTTTATAGCATCTTTTATAGTTTTTTTTGGCAGAAGTTTTACGGAAATTTTTATGAAAGCTTTTCCAGGAGTTTTCCCGGAAGTTTTTTACGAAGGCTTTTAAGATGGTTTTAAGGATATCGGATAAAGAAGAATGAGGATATGAAAAAGATATGACAAATGATCATTCCAATTATGAAGTTGTAAAGCTTGATATGAATTTGCCTGCGTCTGTCAGGTTGATTACCAGAAAATCATTTCGAAATGTGACCAGCCATTGGCACAGGAGCCTGGAAATCAATTTCTACTTGGATGGGGAGATTAATTTTTATATTAATGGAGAGAAGAAGCGCTGCGGTCCCGGCAGTGTCTGCTTGATTAACAGTGAGGCGATCCATCACTCGGAAGTGGTGAAAGATTTTGAGAACAAGGATCAAAAAGTGGTGGGAATGACGCTACTGATCGGATACGATTTCATTATGAGTCTGGTTCCGGATATATCCAATGTCTATTTTGTAATCGATGATATAGAGGCGGAGATTGCCATCCGGGAAAAACTTCTTCAGCTCTTGCGGGAACGGCAGGAGACCCAGGTGGAATATAACAATGTGCGGATGCTGAGCACGGTGTGCGAGATCCTTCTGATCCTTTGCCAGCAATGCAAAAACAGCAAAGAAATTATTCAGATCAATACGCAGAGAGATACTGAGCGAATCCGGGGGATCCTTTTCTATGTCCATGAGAATTATGCGCAAAATCTGATTCAGTATGAGGTGGCGAAGAAATTTTATTTTTCCCGGGAGTATTTTTCTAAATTCTTTAAAAAGTATACGGGGATGAACTTTAAAGAGTATCTGACCCGTTACCGGCTGATGAAAACAGAAAAGCCACTTTTGACCACAGATATTACAATTTTGAACATAGCCCTGGAGCATGGGTTCAGTGATGAGCGGCAGATGATCAATGCATTTAAAAAATATTATGGTATTACTCCGAACCAGTACCGAAAAGGGGAGGAAGTGAAGTGCTGAAAATGGCCAGAGTATCTTTTTTACTCTGCCGTCAGCACTTTTTTTCTGCTATGAGAAAGAAACAGGAGGAGTAGTGCGGAAGAAGTACAGTGGAGGAAGTACAGAAAACAAAGAGTCCGGAAAGCAAAATCCGGAGGTCACAAAATGGAAATAAAGTGGATAATTCTCCGAAAGGATTTTTTTGTAGAAAAATGTATACTTGAGATACAAAAAAATTCTTACAAAGAGAGGGAAAAGGGATGAATAACAAGAAGCACGATGTGAATTTACTCGGAAGAGTAGGCTACGGAATGTGTAACTTCGGTATGAACATTATTGCTACAATTGTGGGTGCCTTTGTCACAATGTATTATACCGACAATGTAATGCTGAGTGCAGCTTTTGTGGGAACCATGCTGCTGGCGGTCCGTGTACTGGATGGTATTTCCGATTTGATTATGGGAGCGATCATTGACCATACCCACACCAGAATCGGAAAAGCCCGTCCGTGGATTTTGATCGGTTCCATTTTCTGTGCATTGAGCATGTATTTTGTATTTAACGCACCCAGCGGAATGAGCGAGTCCATGGCCAAGGTTTACTGTGTAGTTACCTACATTCTGAATACAGTGGTATTTGGTACCATCGTAAATGTGGCCTGGAGTACTCTGGCGGTTAAGGTCAGCAGAAATCCGGATACGAGAGCGAGTATGATCAGTATTGCACAATTCTTTGCACAGCTGGCAGGTCTGATTGCAGGAAGCTACACCATTCCGATGATTTTATACTTTGGCGGTTATGAGACCGGATATAAGGGAATGACTTTGGTATTTGGAGCGATTGCTTTCATCAGCATTTTGATTACCGGAATTGTGTGCAAGGAATACGATGTGGAAGAAACGAATGATGCTCCGTTAAAGAAAGAGAAGAAGGAAAAGCATTCTGCAAAAGAGCTTCTGGGATATATGTTCAAAAATGAGTATACCATTCCATTGATTATTGCGTTTGTTCTTAACTGGTTTGCATTGAGCCTGGTGGCAACTGCAACGGTTTATTTTGCCAGAGATATTCTGGGGGATGCCAATTCCATGAAGGTGCTGAACAATGCCAGGACGCTTCCGGCAATGATCTTCCTGGTTATTGGTGTGGTACCGTTTTTCGCAACAAAATGGGGAAAAAAGTTCACACTGCTTTTTGCCTGCGGTTCTCATATCGTATCCGGCGCCATAATGATTTTGGCAGGTGGCAATGTTCCGCTTCTGGTTTTCGGACAAGTATTGAGAAGTGTAGGTTCCGCATTCGGCAGTACCATGCTGATGGCTACGGTTTCTGACGTGGCAGACTACGTAAATATGAAAAATAATGTGGACATTTCCGGTATGACAAGCAGCGTGGTCAGCTTTGGAATGAAAGTTGGCGGCGGGTTCGGCAGTGCAATGATGGCATGGGCTCTGGCTTGGGGCGGATACAGTGCGGAGGTTGCCAACAGCGGTCTTGCTCAGGCAGCATCTACTCTGCTGGCAGAAAAAGCATGCTTCATTTATATTCCCACAGTTTGCTTTATTATTCTGTTCTTCATCTGTACCAGACTGGATGCAGATAAGAAAGTAAAAGCGATGAGAGCGCAGATGGAATCAAAGTAAAACAGAAAGAAACGGATAAGAAAAGTCAGGAGGGTGTAAGATGGCGGTAATGCAGGTGGATTTCGTTTCTCAGTGTCTAATGAGAACGGTGACGATAAAGGTAATTCTTCCGTTGGATAAAATCGCGAAAATGAACGGAGAAAAGGCGTATGTACCGGAAAAGTTTAAAACATTGTATCTGCTCCACGGTATGCTGGGAAATCATACGGACTGGATTGACGGAACCAGAATTCAGAGATGGGCGCAGGAAAAGAATCTGGCAGTGGTAATGCCGGCAGGTGAGAACCGATTTTATGTGGATAATCCCAGGGAAGGCGCTTATTTTGGTGAGTATATCGGCCGGGAACTGGTGGAAATGACAAGAAAAATGTTCCCCTTATCGGAAAAAAGGGAGGATACCTTTATTGCGGGGCTTTCCATGGGCGGCTACGGCGCAATCCGCAACGGATTAAAATATCATAAGACCTTTTCCCATATTGCAGGACTTTCCAGCGGCATTATGCTGGAAGACATTCTGAACTCAACCAATGAACCGGTAATGCCTTTTATGAGAAGAAGCTATTATGAGTCCGTATTTGGGGATCTGAGTCAGTTGGAAGGCAGCGACATGGATTACAAGGCACTGATCTGCAAGCTGAAGGAGGAGAAGGCGGATATTCCGAAGATCTATCTCTGCTGCGGAACAGAGGATTTCCTACTGAAATATAACAGAGATTACAGGGACTTTTTAACGGAAAAAGGAGTGGCCGTGACATACGAAGAGGGACCGGGAGCTCATGAATGGGACTTCTGGGATACTTACATCAAAAAAGTGATGGAGTGGTTGCCTCTGGATGAGGGCTCTAAGGGATTAAACAGTGGAAATGTGGGTGTAGAATAATGCCGGTTGGAGTTATCACCAATGTTCTTTCCGTGTTTATTGGAGGCATTATAGGCTATCTGCTGAGAAAACGGTTTTCCGAATCTTTGAAAGCGTCATTAAATGGTGCTTTCGGATTGGCTGCTCTTGTCATCGGAATTTCTCTTCTGGATGGGATGCACAGTCTTTCAGCGGTGATTTTGGCGCTGCTTGTGGGGTGTTCCGTAGGGGATGTGCTGAAACTGGAGGACCGGGCCTGTTGGAAAATTGGAACTCTGACCAGGAAGATTCCCTGGTTTTCCGGAATGGATGAGAAGAAAACGGAAGCACTGATTTCCGTTTTGATTTTAATTCTCACCAGTACCACCGGAATTTTCGGAGCGATGAACGAAGGAATTACGGGGGATCATTCCGTATTACTTACCAAGTCCATTCTTGACTTTTTTACAGCGGCAATTTTTGCGGCAAATGTGGGAATCATTGTACCGTTTATCTGTATTCCGCAGTTGGCATTACAAATGGCGCTGTTTTTGAGTGGAAATACAATTTCTGTATTTTTGAGCGATACGATGATTGGGGATTTCAAAGCCTGCGGCGGAATTATTATTATTGCGGTGGGATTCAAAATATTGAATGCATATCGCTTTAAGGTGCTGAATTTTCTTCCCGCATTGGCGCTGGTCCTGCCGATTTCTTATTACTGGATGCGATTTATAGGTTAGCGAAAAGGAATTTTGAGATATAGAGGAGGTTTTCGGAATGGATTTAAGGGAAAAATCCTTTGCCGATACGGTGCGGGATATCGCCGCAGAAGGTGTGGTTTTATTAGAAAATAATGGGGTTCTTCCTTTGACGGAGGATAGAAAACGGATTGCACTGTACGGGGCCGGAGCGGTGTTGACCAGAAAAGGGGGCACTGGTTCCGGAGACGTCAGTGTGGAGCATGTGACCAATATTGTGGAAGCCTTGGAAGAAGCCGGATTTGAGATTACCACAAAAAGCTGGTTGTCGGACTATGAAGAGAGAATCGAGAAGAGCGAGACGGAACGTTTTGACCGTATGAAAGCGGAAGCGGTAGCCACCGGCGATCCTCTGATGAGCGTATTTTTACGAAATCCCCAGATATTGGTGGACGGGGCGGAGCTTCCCCGGTTTGCGGAAAAAATTGACGATGAAACAGCGGTATATATAATTTCCAGAATCAGCGGAGAATGTGCGGACCGGGAGGCTCTGCCGGGAGACTATTTTCTGACGGAGCGGGAAAAGGAGCATCTGAAAGCACTGGTGGAAAACTACGAAGATGTGGTGGTGGTGCTGAACACGGGCGGAGTGCTGGATACCGGTTTCTATCGTGAAATAGAGGGACTTTCCGCCATGATATTTATCTCCCAGGCGGGCGTGGCCTGCGGAACGGTGCTGGCAGATGTGCTTTCCGGAAGGGCGGTTCCCTCCGGAAAACTGACTTCCACATGGGCCAGAAACTACTCCGATTATCCCGCATCCGGTTCCTTCCGGGATAATACCGGCAATGACAAATTTTACGAAGAGGGAATTTATGTGGGATACCGGTATTTTGATTCCTTTGGAATAGAACCGGCCTACGCTTTCGGATACGGTAAATCCTACACGGATTTTTCCTGGGAGGTATGCGGGATAAAGGCAGACGAAGAAGAAATCCGGCTGATTGTGGATGTGACCAATACCGGAAGCCTTCACTGCGGAAAGGAAGTTCTTCAGGTATATACCAGCAGTCCGGCAGGAAGCCTGGATAAACCATGGCAGGAGCTGCGTGGATTTGAAAAGACAGAGCTTCTGGCTCCGGGAGAGACTCAGAGAGTGACCATTGTCTGGAAAACCCGGTCCATGGCGTCTTACTGTGAGGAAAAGGCGGCCTATATTCTGGAGGCGGGGCAGTACCTGGTACGTCTGGGAAATAGCTCGCGGAATACGGAAGCTGTGGCGGCCATTGAACTGGATGAGACGGTGGTTACGGAACGATTGCGGAATCGTCTAGCGCCCTGTCAGGCGCTGAAGGAGTGCAGACCCCGGGAATATGAGCGGGAAACGATGGAAAAAGCCGTTCCCGTTTACAAAATTTATGCAGGAAATTTTAAGCCGGCAGTGGAACCCTATCAGGAAAGCACTAAAACAGCATCGGATAAGAGCTATGAAAAGGACTGCTGTACTTATGAGGATGTAAAAGCAGGTGCCGCTTCGCCGAAAACCCTGGTTTCTCAGTTGGCTGCGGAGGAGATGGCTGCGCTCTGCGTAGGGGCGGGGGCCATCGGAAACGGCGCAGTGATCGGAAGCGCGGCCATTAAGGTACCCGGAGCCGCCGGGGAAACCACTTCCGCACTGTATGAAAAATGGAAAATACCCACCGCCGTGCTGGCGGACGGTCCAGCCGGATTGCGATTGATTCTAAGATATCAGGTCAGAAATGCGGATAATAGTGTTGTGGTACCACCCACCGGATTTTTGGCGTTGACCGGTTTTGAGCGGCTGAGCGGAAAACAACCGGAGGAAGAAAACTGCCGCTACGTGGAGCAGAAAACCACGGCGATTCCCATCGGAAGTATGATGGCTCAGACCTGGAGTCCTCAGGCAATCCGTCAGGTTGGACAGATTGTAAGTGCGGAGATGAACCAATATGGAGTACATATCTGGCTGGCACCTGCCATAAATATTCATCGGGATCCTCTCTGCGGCAGAAATTTTGAATATTACTCGGAAGATCCTCTGTTGGCAGGCATCTGCGCGGCAGCAATGACCAGGGGCATCCAGTCGGTGCCGGGCTGCGGTGTGACGGTAAAACATTTCGCGGCCAATTCCCAGGAGGAAAACCGTTTTGACCAGAACAGTGTGGTATCAGAGCGGGCACTGCGGGAAATTTACCTGAAAGGTTTTGAAAAAGTGGTAAAAGAGGCGGATCCTCTGATGCTTATGACATCCTACAATCTGATCAACGGCGTGCATGCGGCCAATAACCGGGAGCTGCTGAAGGATATTTTGAGAACAGAGTGGGGCTTCCGTGGGGCGGTGGTGACTGACTGGGGCACTACAAGAAATGGAATGAGGGCCGGTTTCGGGGGAAAAACCCGTTCTTTGCCGGAAAAATGCATTTCCAGCGGAAATGATCTGATTATGCCGGGGGATGTCAGGGACAGGGAAGAGATTTTAAGCGCTATTGAAAGTGGGGAGCTCTCTATGGAAGACCTGCGCACCTGTGCTGCCAATCTGATCAGGAACCTGCAGCGGCTTTGTTTATAAGAAAGGGAAAATTATGGAATACTTTAAAGTGGAAACTATTTCCCCCTCCATAAAGAGCATTACAGATTTGACGACGGTACGAAGCTTTTTGATAGAAGGAGAAAAAGCGGCGGTTCTGGTGGATACGGGAACCGGTGTGGGACATCTGGCAGAATTTGTGAAAGCCATTACGGCAAAACCTCTGACAGTGCTCTGTACCCACGCGCACCCGGATCATATGGGAGCGGTGGAAGAATTTGGTGAGGTATATCTGAATGAAGAGGATTTTGAAATGGCAATGACCCGCTGTGGTATGGACCGCCGCAGAGAATATGCCGGTTTTATCCTTGGAGAGAAAGCGGATTTGGACAGCCTGTATTTTGTCCCGGAGAGAACTAGAGGATACCAGAAGCTTTCACCGGACATGGAATTCGACCTGGGCGGAGTCACGGTAAAAGCTCTTGCTTTTCCGGGCCATACCCAGGGGATGATGGTAATTCTGATCAAAGAGGAGCGCAGTGTGATATTGGGAGATGCCTGCAATCGGAGAGTTTTTCTGTTCAGCGAGGAATCTTCCACGGTGGCAGAGTACCGGAAAGCCTGCTATGAATTTCAGGCTGCTTACGGGGATCTGTTTGATATCCTTTATATGTCCCATGGGCCTTTAACGCTGGATTACAGTTTGATTCAGAACATGATTGATACCTGTGATGACATTCTGGCAAGAAAAGATGATAGGATCGAGATTGATTTTATGGGAGAAAGGGCATACCTGGCCAAAAAAGAAGTCAGCCCGGGCACCAGGGAAGACGGAAAAATCGGAAATATTGCTTACGCGCTACACAAGCTTTAAGGGCAGCGGTGTTCCTGAACAGAGAAGTGCTTCTGAGAGAGACACTGCTTTCGAGAAAAACAGTGTTTCCGAGAGAGACAGTGCTTCCGGCTGAGGGACTGTTTTAAGAATATAAGTGACGGAAGAGAAGCAGAGGATAACATCTGCAGCATACGGGATGCGCGAGAAACATGCGAAATGTGGTTTTTTGAATGATGTCAGAAAACCACATTTTTTTGACATTTTTTCGGAACAATTGTAAAAGTTGTAAAAGCGGTGATTTTGTAGTAAAATCTTAAACATGGTTTGCGGATTATCTATCCGTAACAGAAGGATAATTGTAATATTAATCCTGAATTATTCACGGAACAGTATCAGAACTGATAACTGTACCATGAACCTGAAAATTGATCCATGCAGCCATAACATCACTCAATTAACCCGTCAAAAGGGTATAAAATCCCTGTGGCAGAGCTCAAAGATTGGTCTTGAAAGCTTTGCCTAAAAGCCTATCAATACCAAGTTTGCTTACGAATTCTTTGATGAGAAGCAAGCCTGCATCGGAGGATAAATCTCCTCCATCAAAATTTATTTTAATCTGGCTATTGCTTTCTAATGATAAGGTGTTTACAATACTCATAAAGGGCTCCTTTTTTGGCATTTTTAGATTAGATACCTTAATTTTACCATAAATGGATGCTCTTTTTTTATTCACTTGATAGGTGAAAAGCAATATTCAGTTAAAATACAATAACTATGCGGCTTTCAGCCACTTTCACGGCTGTGTCGTGAATAATCTAGGATAAAAATAATCTGCTAAGAAAATTCATTGCACATCAGATGTGAACATGGTAAGCTAAATATAAATGAAAAAGGCTTTTATTATCTGGAAAATATGATAGTCAGAGAGGTAATTTTATATGATAGATGTACATGAGATCAGTACACATTGTACGCGCAGTGAATTTGTAGGCACAGCAGTTCTGGATACCATCGGACTGGTGATCTCCGGAATTGATGATACTTTGCTTAAAGAGATGAATGTAGGAACGAAGTATCATTGCCTGGGATTGTTCAGTTCCCGTACAGGAGCAGCAGGGCAGCTGACTGCTATAGATGATGCGGTAAAAGCAACCAACACGGAGGTTCTTTCCATAGAATTACCAAGGGATACAAAGGGCTGGGGCGGCCATGGTAACTATATTGTTCTTGGAGGCTCTGATGTTTCCGATGTGCGTCATGCTATATCTATGGCACTGGAGCTTACTAATAAATATGCAGGAGAGGTCTATATCAGTGAGAGCGGTCATCTGGAGTTTGCTTATTCCGCCAGTGCAGGACAGGCTCTGAATAAGGCTTTCGGAGTACCTATGGGAGAAGCCTTTGGTTTTATGGCTGGTTCTCCGGCTGCAATCGGGCTGGTAATGGCAGATACTGCGATGAAGTCGGCGTCCCTTTCTATTGCAAGATATATGACACCTGACAGAGGAACCAGTCATTCCAATGAGGTGATACTGGCTGTTTCCGGAGATGCCAGCGCTGCAAAAACAGCAGTACTGAATGCCAGACAGATTGGTTTGGAGCTTCTGATCGCAATGGGCAGCTATCCGGAGATCCCCGGGACACCCTATTTATAAAAAAATCTTGACTTTTGCATCCGGAATCCATATAATAATCAACGGTAAATTTAAGAAAAAAGATATTTGGTTTTATATTGGAAACGGTACATCCTCCTGGATGGTTATGAACAACACAAATCTCTAATTTATGTTATTCACATACTATCTAAGGAGGATTTTTTATGCCAAAAAACAAGTTTCAGGAAGTAATTTTTACGATCATCATGGTATTTGTAATGGTTTATGCCATGATTTGCTACAACATTGTATTGAATACAGGGACAATGACAAATGAGACATTTCTGTTAGCTTTTCATGAATTAACATTCATGGGACCGATTGCATTTATTCTTGATTTCTTTATCATCGGTGGTCTTGCAAAGAAGATTGCATTTGGTATTGTGGATATGAGAAGAGATAATCCGTTCCACCTGATACTTGCAATTTCTGCAGTATCTGTAGCATTTATGTGTCCGTGCATGAGCTTTGCAGCCACTGTGCTGATCAAACATGCACCGGTAAGCCAGATTATCCCTACATGGCTTCAGACAACAGCAATGAATTTCCCGATGGCGTTCTTCTGGCAGATTTTTTATGCCGGTCCGCTGGTTCGCTTCATTTTCAGAAAGCTTTTTCCTGAGAAAGAAATGGAGAAGGCTTCTGTGTAAAAAATAAGAAACTGTAAAAATAAGAAACAAAGGCGCCACTGCATTTGCTAACCAGGCAATGCAGTGGCGCCTTTGTTGAAAAATCATTCTTGTTAGTGTGCTGACACTGGTAAATTTGTAGTTATATAGTTTTAAACTATATAAAATAATAAGAAGCATGTATAAGCTATTACGTTGACATTTCTGAAAACTACAAATATACTATTATTCATATCAAATAACTATGAAAAGAGAACGAAAAAGATGCCCATAAAAGAGGTTGTCTGATATGCTGTATGAGTGTATAAAGGAGAGTGCCATGAAATTTCAGACCAGATTACTGCATGGAAAATCCGTGCAAAGTTATGAAGCCGGAGCTACAGTGCCGGCGATCAGCCAGTGTAATGCTTATTCTTATGAATCATCGGAGCAGCTGGAGAAGGTTTTTCAGAACCGCGCACCGGGTTTTGCTTACACAAGGATAGGAAACCCTACAGTGGATGCTTTTGAGCGAAGGGTAAATGAACTGGAGGGCGGAATGGGAGCGATTGCCTGTTCCTCCGGAATGTCTGCAGTTACCCTGTCTCTGCTGAATATTCTTCAGTTAGGAGATGAGGTGATCGCCGGAAGCGGCTTGTTTGGAGGCACTTTGGATCTGCTTCATGATCTGGAGGCCTTCGGTATTATAGTGAAGTTTATCCCCAGGGTAGAAAAAGCATTGATAGAACCGTTGATCTCAGAAAAAACCAAAGTGGTATTCGGAGAGATTATCGGTAATCCGGGACTGAATGTAATGGATATAAGGGAAACCGGGGATTTTTTGCATGAGAAAGGAATTCCGCTGATCGTGGACAGTACTACGGCAACCCCATATCTGATCCGGCCACTGGAATATGGTGCAGATGTGGTAGTACATTCTACCTCTAAATATATCAATGGAAGTGGTGATGCCATCAGCGGAATTATTGTGGACGGAGGAACCTTTCATTGGGATCCGGAAAGATATCTGGGTATGAAAGAATATGCCAAATTTGGTAAATTTGCTTATCTGGTAAAACTGCGTAATGGAATCTGGCGGAATATGGGAGGCTGTCTGGCTCCTGTGAATGCTTATCTGAATATTATCGGAATGGAGACCCTGGGATTGCGTATGGAGCGGATCTGCAGCAATGCGCTGGCTCTGGCCCAGGCACTGGAGCTGCTGGACGGGGTGACAGTGAATTATCCGCTGCTGAAATCAAATCCTTACCATAAGATTGCCGGAGACCAGTTTGGAAACAAAGGCGGCGGGATCCTGACGATCCGTGCCGGTTCCAGGGAGAGAGCCTATGCAGTGATCAACAGGCTGAAATATGTAAAGATTGCCACCAATATCGGTGATGTGCGGACTCTGGTGATCCATCCTGCATCTACGATCTATCTTCACAGTAACCGGGAAGCCAGGGAAGCAGCAGGAGTATTTGATGACAGTATTCGTGTCAGCGTAGGAATTGAGGACGCAGAGGATCTGATCCGGGATTTCACAGAGGCTATAAAAGGTCTGTGAAAAAATGTATTTATTTTCAGATAGTTATTGACAAAATATGTCAGGTGGTGTAATATCATACAAAACCTAGCAATAAACTATGAAAATAAAAAATAACCTTATAGATTTATCTTTAGAATGAAAGGTGTTCTACAGGAGGAAGAGGACAATGGCAGATTATGCAGCATTAAAAAAAGGCGGATTCATGCGCCAGAAACAGAAAAATAATTTTTCATTAAGAATCCGCGTAGTTGGCGGACATCTGGATGCGAAACAGCTTGCAAAGGTAGCTGAGGTTTCAGAAAAATACGGCGAGGGCTATGTACATCTTACTTCCCGTCAGGGTGTGGAGATTCCTTTTATCAAGTTAGATCAGATTGATGAAGTGAAAGCTGCACTGGCAGAGGGAGATGTGGTTCCGGGTGTATGCGGACCAAGAGTTCGTACCATCACAGCCTGTCAGGGCTCAGCCATCTGTCCAAGCGGATGTATTGATACCTACGCACTGGCAGAGGAGCTGGACGAGAGATACTTCGGACGTGAGCTTCCCCATAAATTCAAATTCGGTGTTACCGGATGTCAGAATAACTGCTTAAAAGCGGAAGAGAACGATGTAGGAATCAAGGGTGGCATCAAAGTAGCATGGCAGGAAGAGAAATGTATCCAGTGTGGTGTCTGTGTAAAAGCATGCCGCGAAGGGGCCATCACATTAGAAGACGGAAAAATCTCCGTTGATTCTTCTAAATGTAATTTCTGTGGACGATGCACCAAAGCCTGTCCTACAGATGCCTATGACAATACTCACGGATATATTGTTTCTTTCGGAGGAATTTTCGGAAATCACATCAATAAAGGAAAAACAGTGATCCCGTTTATCGAGGACCATGAGAAATTACTGAAGGTCTGCGATGCAGCTATTAATTTCTTTGAAAAAAATGCGAATGCAGGTGAGAGATTAAAATTTACCATCGACCGGGTAGGTGAGGACAAATTCAATAAAGAAATCCTGGAGGCATATGAAAATGAGTGAGATTAAAATTGATGATACAGTAGATATTACAGATGTTGTGTGTCCGGTAACCTTTGTAAAGGCAAAGGTAGCGCTGGAAGAACTGGATGAGGGACAGATCTTATCCATCCGAATGAATGACGGGGAACCGGTACAGAATGTACCCCGAAGTATTAAGGAAGAAGGACATCAGATTCTGAAGCTTGATGATAACGAAGACGGAACTTACACACTTTATGTGAAGAAAGTTGAAGACTGACAGGAGCGGATCATGGCAGAGAGATTAAGTGGTGAGACTTTTAAGGAAAAAGCTTTCCAGCCCGGAAAACTGACACTGATCGATTTTTATTCTGACAGCTGTGTACCATGTAAGAGAATGGTTCCGGTGCTTGCAAAGCTGGAAGAGAAATACGGTGATCAGATTTTTGTTGGAAAAGTAAATGTAGCTTACGAACAGGGACTTGTAGAGGAATATAAGGTTATGTCAGCGCCGACCCTGATTTTCCTGAAAGAGGGAGAACAGATCCAACGACTGACAGGAGCAAAGAAAGCTGCAGAACTGGAAGAGATTATTGATCAGAATTTATAAGAATAAAGGAGAACAGATGTTATGGTTATCACAGTAGCAGGAGATAAAAAAGAAGTAAAAGACGCGATCACAGTTTCAGAACTGATCGTACAGGAGAATGTAGAAACTCCTCAGTATGTAACTGTATCAGTAAACGATGACTTCATCGACAAAGCAGAATTTGATACCTATGCATTAAAAGAAGGGGACAGTGTTGAATTCCTGTATTTCATGGGAGGTGGAAGATAGTGGCATTTACAAATGAGCAGCTGGAGCGTTATTCCAGACACATTATTCTGAAAGAGGTTGGAGCAAAAGGACAGAAAAAACTGCTCAATTCCAGTGTCCTGATCATCGGGGCAGGTGGACTGGGTTCACCGGCAGCTCTTTATCTTGCAGCAGCAGGTGTGGGAACTATCGGAATTGCAGACGCAGATGAAGTAGATCTTTCCAATCTGCAGAGACAGATTATCCATGCAACAAAGGATGTGGGAAAACCAAAGGTTCTTTCTGCAAAAGAATCTATGGAAGCCATCAACCCGGATGTGACAGTAAAAACTTACCAGACTTTCGTAGATTCTGAAACAATTATGGATCTGATCAAGGATTATGATTTCATCATTGACGGAACCGATAATTTTCCGGCGAAATTTCTGATCAACGATGCCTGCGTTATGGCAAAGAAACCATTCTCTCACGCAGGAATCCTTCGTTTCCAGGGACAGCTTATGACCTATGTTCCGGGAGAAGGACCCTGTTACAGATGTGTATTCAAAGATCCGCCGCCAAAGGATGCCGTACCTACCTGTAAACAGGCTGGCGTCATCGGAGCAATGGGAGGCGTGATAGGAAGCCTTCAGGCAATGGAAGCCATTAAGTATATTCTTGGAGTTGGAGATCTTCTTACAGGATACCTTCTTACCTATGATGCGCTTACTATGGAATTCCGTAAGATTAAACTTCCGCAGCACGTGAAAAGTTGTCCGGTATGTGGGGAACATCCTACAATTACCGAACTGATCGATTATGAGCAGGCAGAATGTGACGGAGTTCTGTAAGGAATGTTTGGAGAGTGAGTAAATAATGATTACAATGTCAAAAAGTGATTACGAAATAATCTTAAAGCATGCCAGAGAAAATCTTCCGGAAGAAGCCTGCGGACTGGTCGCAGGAAAAAAGGAAGGTAAGGACAAATTTATTGAAAAGGTTTACTGCCTGACAAATATTGATCATTCCAATGAACATTTTTCACTGGATCCCAAAGAGCAGCTGGCAGCAGTTAAGGATATGCGTGCCAACGGTCTGGTACCTCTGGGTAACTGGCATTCCCATCCGGAAAGTCCATCCAGACCATCCGAAGAAGATAAGAGACTGGCTTATGACAGCACAGCAAGCTATATGATCCTTTCCCTTATGGACAATGAGACTCCGGTTCTGAATTCCTTCCATATAGAAGGAACAGAATCTGAGAAGGAAGAACTTGTATTAGTGTAAAATCCCAAAGAAGAGACTGAAAAAATCACGGAAATGCTCAGGAGATGAAACATGATCAGAAAAATATTTGCATTGAGTCTGGCAGCTGTGCTGGCACTGACACCGGTACAGGCTTTTGGAAAAACAGTATCTATTACCAATGTTTCCTACGACCCTACCAGAGAGATGTTTGAACAGTATAATAAAATATTCCAGGAGCACTGGAAGGAGAAAACCGGAGAGGATGTGGAGATCACACAGTCTCACGGTGGTTCAGGGAAGCAGGCACTGGAGGTTGCCAACGGACTGGATGCAGATGTAGTGACACTGGCGTTGGAATATGATATTGAATCCATAGAGAACGCAGGGCTGATCAAGGCAGGATGGATAGACAACTTCGACAATGACAGTTCTCCCTATACATCCACCATCGTATTCCTGGTTAAGAAAGGAAATCCAAAGAAGATTCAGGACTGGGATGACCTGACAAGGGATGGGGTAGGAGTGGTAACTCCGAATCCCAAGACCTCAGGAGGTGCCAGATGGAACTACATGGCAGCATGGGCTTATGCAGATAAGAAATACAACGGAGACGAGACACAGATGAAAGATTTCATCAGGAAGCTCTACCAGAACGTAGTAGTCCTGGACTTCGGTGCAAGAGGTGCAACCACTTCTTTCGTAGAAAACGGACAGGGCGATGTGCTGGTAGCGTGGGAAAACGAAGCCTATCTTTCTATGCGTGATTACCCGGATGAGTACGAGATCGTTACTCCCAGTGTCAGCATTCTGGCACAGCCCACGGTAGCAGTGGTGGATGAGGTAGTAGATTACAGAGACACAAGAGAAGTGGCAACTGAGTACTTAAACTATCTGTATTCCCACGAAGCACAGGAAATTGAAGCAGAGAACTATTTCCGTCCAACCAATGAGGAAATTCTGAAAAAACACAGGGATGTGTTTGATCTGAGCGTAAATCTGGTAAATATCAGTGAATACGGTGGATGGGATGAGGTACAGAAAAAGCACTTCGCAGATGGCGGAATTTTTGATGAAATCTATGAGAGATAAAGAGGCAGACAGGGAAATTGCCCACTGACACAACAACAGGACCGGAACATACGAGACGAGAGAGGTGGTAATTGATTATGAAAAAAAGAAACAAACCGGTGATTCCAGGATTCGGACTCTCCATGGGGATTACCATTTCCATATTAAGTCTGGTGGTTCTGATCCCACTTGCCAGTCTGGTGATCTACACCGCGAAATTAAGCTTTAAAGATTTCATCGAAACCATTACAAGAGCCAGAGTACTGGCATCCTTTTATACCAGTTTTGTGGCTGCTTTTGCAGCAGCAGTGATAAACGGGATCATGGGAACCATCCTTGCATGGGTGCTTGTGAAATATGAATTTCCGGGTAAACGGCTTATGGATGGAATGATCGAGCTTCCTTTTGCACTTCCCACAGCGGTAGCAGGTATTGCGCTTACATCCCTGACTTCTGACACCGGACTGGTGGGCAGCTTTTTTGACGGATTCGGTATCAAAATCGCATACACAAGAATCGGAATCACAGTAGCTATGATCTTCGTAGGAATTCCTTTCGTTGTAAGAAGCGTACAGCCGGTCCTGGAGAAAATGGACAACTCCTGCAGTGAAGCAGCCGGAGTACTGGGAGCAAAGAAATCCACCATTTTCTGGAAAGTGATTTTTCCGGAACTGAAACCTGCGATTTTTGCAGGAACCGGACTTGCGTTTGGCAGATGCCTGGGTGAATACGGAAGCATCGTATTTATTGCAGGAAATAAACCATATTATACAGAAATCACACCTTTGATCATTATGTCAGAGCTTCAGGAATTTGATTATTCCAGTGCGACAGCAATAGCATTGGTGATGCTGGCGGTTTCATTTTTCATTCTGTTTCTCAATAATGTGATCCAGCAGAGAAACGCGAGAATCTTAAAAGGAGGAAATGCCTGATGGACAACAATGTAACCACTTCAGAGAAAATCACAAAATGGCTCTTGATCGGGATCAGCGTGTTGTTTCTGGCAGTAATGCTCCTCCTTCCGTTACTTACAGTAATCACAGAAGCGCTTCGAAGCGGATGGAAGGTCTACACCGCCGCGGTAACAGATGAATACACCATCAAAGCACTTCTCCTTACTGTTAAAGCTACACTTTTCGCAGTTATTTTTAATACTATCTTCGGTATTTTTGCAGCCTGGGCACTGACCAAGTTCCAGTTCAGGGGCAAAAAACTGCTGACTACTCTGATCGATCTTCCGGTTACTATCTCCCCAGTCATTGCAGGTCTGATTTTTCTTCTGGTTTTCGGACGGCAGAGTCCGGTCTACTTTTTCCTTTTGAAATTCGGAATTAAGGTTGTATTCTCTGTACCGGGAATCATTATTGCAACTGTATTTGCAACCTTTCCTTTTATTTCCAGAGAGCTGATTCCGGTTCTGGAAGCAGAAGGAACGGACGAGGAAGAAGCGGCAGCCCTTATGGGAGCCGGCGGATGGACCATCTTCCGGAAGATTACCTTTCCTCATATTAAATGGGCATTGCTTTATGGCATCGTACTCTGTACAGCGAGAGCGATGGGAGAGTTCGGAGCAGTGTCTGTCCTTTCCGGACATTTAAGGGGAAAAACCAACACACTTCCTCTTCATGTAGAGATTCTATTTAATGAGTTTCAGTATGTTCCGGCATTTGCCGTATCTTCACTGCTGGTGATCATGGCAGTTATTATTCTGGTGATCCGAAGCGTGATCGAATACAAAGGAAAGAAGGAAGCCTGATATGTATGTAGAGTTAAAAAATATAAATAAGACCTATGGTTCCTACCAGGCATCAAGAAATGTGAATTTCGGAATCGAAAAAGGTAAGCTGATCGGCCTGCTGGGACCAAGTGGAAGCGGAAAAACAACTATTCTTCGAATGATCGCAGGTCTGGAAAATCCGGACAGTGGAGAGATCATTATTGACGGAAAGGTAGTCAACGATGTTCCGGCCAGTGAGCGTGGAATCGGATTTGTGTTTCAGAATTATGCATTGTTTCGTTATATGACAGTCTATGACAATGTAGCGTTCGGTCTGAAGGTTCAGAAAGTAGACAAAAAGAAAATTCATGCCAGAGTCATGGAACTGGTCAAACTGGTAGGACTGGAAGGACTGGAGAAAAGATATCCAAGCCAGTTGTCCGGAGGCCAGAGACAGAGGGTAGCATTTGCCAGAGCCCTTGCCCCGAACCCCCAGGTATTACTTCTGGATGAGCCATTTGCAGCTATTGATGCAAAAATCCGTCAGGAATTACGAAGCTGGTTAAAAGAGATGATCGAGAAACTGGGTATCACCAGTATTTTTGTTACTCATGATCAGGATGAAGCCATTGAAGTGGCAGATGAGATCATCATTACCAATGCAGGACAGATTGAGAAGAAGGGCACACCAGTGGAAGTTTACAGAAACCCGGAAACCGCTTTTACCGCATCCTTCTTCGGACAGCCATCTGTACTGGAAAATGCAGATGATTTCCATACCTTTACTCAGGCGGAGGGAGCAGACAAGATTATTGTCCGTCCGGAATTTGTAAAGATTTCCAAACTGGATGAGGTAGAGAAGTTCAGAACCTCTGTATCTCAGGGAGTGGTGGAACGGGTTTCCTTCAGAGGGGATAACCTGGAGCTTCAGGTGAGAGTGAACAATTCTGTAGTAACTGCCAGAAGAAGTCTGGAGAAAGCAGATGTCCGCGAGGGAGAAATTGTCAATGTATTCCTGTACAGGATTTTCGCACTAAAGGGTGACAGTGTACAGCTGATCGAGAATGAGGCTGTAAGGGATGACTTTGTAATTATCTAAGGAAATTAGAGGAAAGAGTAATAGAGTATGAGGACAGAGAGAATCAAAACAGATGTGCTGATCATCGGCGGCGGTACAGCAGGATGCTTTGCAGCCTATGTGATCGGTCAGAAAAGTCATAAAAAAGTTCTGATCGCAGAGAAAGCGAACATTAAACGAAGCGGATGCCTGGCAGCAGGCGTGAACGCGTTAAACGCATATATTACAGAAGGCAGAGTACCGCAGGATTATGTGGACTATGCAAAAAAGGATGCCCACGGAATCGTAAGGGAGGATCTTCTTCTCACCATGTCAGAGAGACTGAATCATGTGACAAAGGTAATGGAAGACCTGGGGCTGGTTATCCTGAAGGATGAAAAGGGCAAATACGTTGCCAGAGGAAACCGAAACATTAAGATCAACGGTGAGAACATGAAACCAATCCTTGCAAAGGCAGCAGCCGAACAGGAGAATGTTACAGTTCTGAACCATGTAAACATTACGGACTATAAAACAGAAAAAGGAAAGATTACAGGAGCTGTAGGATTCAGTGTCAATGAAGATATTTTCTATGATATTGACGCAGAAGCAGTTCTCTGTGCAACAGGCGGGGCTGCCGGACTTTACAGACCAAACAACCCGGGATTCTCCAGACATAAAATGTGGTATCCGCCATTTAACACAGGGGCAGGATATGCAATGGGACTTCTTTCCGGTGCAGAAATGACAACCTTTGAGATGCGTTTCATTGCACTGAGATGTAAGGACACCATTGCTCCTACAGGAACCATTGCCCAGGGTGTTGGAGCCAGACAGGTCAATGCACATGGTGACATTTATGAGACCAAATATGGCCTGACAACCTCTCAGAGGGTTTACGGCACAGTGATGGAGAACAGAGAGGGAAAGGGTCCGTGTTACCTCAGAACAGAAGGCATTTCCAAAGAACAGGAGCAGGACCTCTACAAAGCCTACCTGAATATGGCACCGTCCCAGACTCTGAAATGGATGGAAGCAGGCAAAGGACCATCTGAAGAGAACATAGAAATTGAAGGTACAGAACCGTACATTGTAGGCGGACATACAGCCAGTGGTTACTGGGTAGACAATAACAGAGCGACCACCATAGAAGGCTTATATGCAGCCGGGGATGTAGCCGGAGGATGTCCGCAGAAATATGTAACCGGCGCACTGGCAGAGGGTGAGATTGCAGCAGAAGCGATCCTGGAATATCTGGACAGGAAAGATGACAGGGCTGTAACAGAAAATAAGAAAGAGCTATCTGAAATTGCAGCAGCAAAGAAATCAGAATATGAAGCTCACTTAAATGCTCCTCGTTCCCTGATGAATGCAGAACAGCTTGAGGAGGCCATGCAGAAGATCATGGATCAGTATGCTGGCGGAATCGGTACAGACTACAGATATAGCGAGACAAGTCTTGCAAAAGCAGATGAAAAGATTGCCGCACTTCTTCCTGTAGTGGACACTCTGGCAGCATCAGATACTTACGAATTGATGCAGATTTACGAACTCCGTGAACGGCTGCTTGTATGCCGGGCTGTGATCGCACATCTGGCAGCCAGAAAAGAAACCAGGTGGCACAGCTTCGGAGAGAATACAGATTACCCTGAGCAGAGTGAAGATTGGATGAAATATGTAAATTCCCGTATGGAAAACGGGAAGATCAGGATTCTGTACCGTGATCTGATCACAAAAGAAAGTGTAGATTCCAATACAGCAGCGAAAGGAGCAGGTGAAAGATGAGCATTCGGATTCAGAAAAGTAAATGTGTAGGATGCGGCAGATGCATCGAAGCCTGTCCCGGAAACCTGATCAAAAAGGATAAAGAGGGCAAAGCCTTTATCCGCCAGGTCAGAGACTGCTGGGGATGCACCTCCTGTATTAAAGAATGCAGCCGTGATGCTATCCGCTTCTTCCTTGGAGCCGATGTGGGAGGCAGAGGTGCAAGTATGATCGTGTCAGAGAAACCTGACATTTCCACCTGGACAGTGGAGAAGCCGGATGGCACTCAGATTACCATTCAGGTTAATAAGAAAGATGCCAATAAATATTAAATATAGCTGTCCCTTAGACTGCTGACAGTAAGGAGACGGACAGTCAGATATAAACAAACAGAGGAGGATAATGCAATGAGTAACTTATCTCATCTTGATGAGCTTGAAGCAGAAGCAATTTATATTATGCGGGAAGTGGCAGCCGAGTGTGAAAAGCCGGTTATGCTTTATTCTATAGGAAAGGACAGCTCCGTTATGCTCCATCTGGCGCTGAAAGCATTTTACCCGGAGAAACCACCTTTCCCATTTCTTCACATTGATACCACATGGAAATTCCGTGAGATGATCGAATTCCGTGACAGAATCGCAAAGGAAAACGGAATTGATATGTTGGTTTATACCAATGAAGAAGGTGTAAAGGCAGGAATCAACCCATTTGACAATGGTTCAGCATACACAGACATTATGAAAACCCAGGCTTTAAAACAGGCTCTGACTAAATATGGATTTACAGCAGCATTTGGCGGCGGCCGTCGTGATGAAGAGAAATCCAGAGCAAAAGAAAGAATCTTCTCTTTCCGTAACTCAGCCCAGGCATGGGATCCGAAGAACCAGAGACCGGAGATGTGGAAGCTTTACAACACAAAGATCCAGAAGGGTGAAAGCATGAGAGTTTTCCCAATCTCCAACTGGACAGAGAAAGATATCTGGCAGTACATTCAGCGTGAAAACATCGAAATCGTGCCATTATACTTTGCAAAGGAAAGACCGGTTATTTACAGAGACGGCAATATTATCATGGTAGACGATGACAGACTGAAGCTTCGTCCGGATGAAAAAATCGAATACAAAAAAGTCAGATTCCGTACCCTTGGATGCTATCCGCTTACAGGCGGCATCGAATCTGATGCAGATACACTGGACGAGATTATTGATGAAACATTAAGTGCTGTTTCCTCTGAACGTACCAGCCGTGTGATCGACCACGAGGCAGCAGGCAGCATGGAGAGAAGAAAGAGAGAGGGGTATTTCTAGAATGAAAGGATTATTGAAATTTATTACATGCGGAAGTGTGGATGATGGAAAATCCACTCTGATCGGACATATTCTTTATGATGCAAAGCTTCTCTATGCAGACCAGGAGAAAGCTCTGGAGCTGGATTCCAAAGTAGGAAGCAGAGGCGGTGCCATTGACTATTCTCTTCTTCTGGATGGCCTGATGGCAGAACGTGAGCAGGGTATTACCATCGACGTTGCATACCGCTATTTTACAACAGACAACCGCAGCTTTATTGTAGCTGACACCCCAGGTCATGAGGAATATACCAGAAACATGGCAGTTGGTGCATCTTTCGCAGATCTGGCAGTTATTCTTGTGGATGCTTCTCAGGGAGTGCTGGTACAGACAAGACGTCATGCAAGAATCTGTGCACTGATGGGAATCCGTTACTTCGTATTTGCAGTAAATAAAATGGACCTGATCGGTTACGATGAGAAACGTTTCCGCGAGATCGAGAACCAGATCGCAGGTCTGATCGAAGAGCTGAAGCTTGCCAATGTAACGATCATTCCGGTATCCGCTACAGAGGGGGACAATGTTACAACAAAATCTGACAACATGCCATGGTATGCAGGCGAAGCACTCCTTACACATCTGGAAACTGTAGACATCAAAGAAGACACAGAAAAAGGTTTCTATATGCCTGTACAGAGAGTCTGCAGACCCAACCATGAATTCCGCGGATTCCAGGGACAAATTGAGAACGGCACCATCAAGGTGGGTGATTTTGTGACAACTCTTCCAAGTAAAGAAGAGGCTCATGTAAAGAGCATTCTGGTTGGTGATAAAGAGGCAGAAGAAGCAGTGCAGGGTCAGCCTGTAACCATCCAGCTTGACAGAGAGGTAGACGTTTCCCGTGGATGCGTGCTTACCATTGGTTCCGGTGCAGTCCTTACAGATTCTGTGGAAGCAGACATCCTCTGGATGGATGACAACGCCCTTACAGATGGCAAGAACTTCTTTGTAAAAATCGGTACCAAGATGATCCCTGGTCTTGTTACAAAGATTAACTATTCTGTAGATGTGAATACAGGGGAAAAGAAAAACGCCTACACTTTAAAGAAAAACGAAATCGCTTCCTGCACTCTGGAATTCTCAGAGAAGATCGTAGTAGATGAATTTGACAAACACAGAACTCTGGGCGAGCTGATCCTGATCGATCGTGTTACAAATATGACATCTGCCTGCGGTGTTGTAAGAAAAACACTGGTTTCCCAGGATAAATCTCAGATCGGAAAGGTAGACGAGCAGGTTCGTGCAGGACTGAAAGGTCAGACACCGGTAGTTGTGGAATTCCCGATCGGTAAGGAGGGAATTACCCTGGATTTTGCAGAACAGGTAGAAAAAGGACTGGCTGTACTTGGAAGACATACCTATTTGTATCATCCGGCAGCAGGCGAGGATTACGCAGAAACTGTCCGCCATCTTAAGGCAGCAGGACTGATCGTGCTTCTGGTACTTGATGAAAATACTGCAAAGGATGGAACACTGAAAAATATGGATGGTTTCTATTCAAACTGGCAGATTGACGGAATCACCGTAAAGGATGCCATTGATTTCGTGAAGAAGAAATCTGCATTTGCAGTACAGAATGCCCAGGACGGAAATTATATCTAAACATAGTCATAAAATGCCACAGAGAACGAACTCTGTGGTATTTTGTTTTCTTGACAAGTGTTACAGCAGCGGATTATACTTCGGTTATATGAAAATGCTCTGTGCCGGTAATGCTGTTTACAGTAATTTTCATAAATAATGTATTTTGCTCTGACTTATCGAAGTATGAAATTCTGTGACGGGATCTCTATTGTGCTTATAGCAATTCTATAATACGGACAGGAAAGATAATAGAAATATGCAAACGAAGGATGAAAGTAAACTTATTAATAAAAAGAAAGAGGTGATTTTCGGAACTATCCTGACGATTACAGGCGGAATCCTGTGGGGGATTTCCGGCGTATGCGGTCAGTTTTTATTTCAGAATAAAGAGGTTACGGCTTCCTGGATGGTTCCCATACGTTTGGTGACAGCCGGACTTTTGCTGTTGCTTTATTATGTTAGCAGGGACAAGGGGAAAGCGTTCGACATCTGGAGAAGTAAGAGAAACCGTACAGATATTATTGTCTATGGACTGGCAGGAATGATGCTGTGTCAGTACAGTTATTTTCAGACCATTGAATGGTCAAATGCAGGAACAGCCACAGTCATCCAGTATCTGGGACCTGCCCTGATCGTTGTCTGGGTATGTTTGCGGATGAAACGGCTTCCCGAAAAAAAAGAGGTTCTGGGAGTGATCCTGGCAGTGACAGGCATCTTTCTGATCGCAACCCACGGGAATCCTACATCCTTGGCATTGTCTCAGAAAGCGTTGATCATGGGGCTGATTTCAGCAGTTTCCGTTGTAATATATACAGTAAAACCTGCAAGACTGCAGGCACAGTTTGATACACCGCTGGTATTGGCATGGGGAATGCTGATCGGAGGTGTAGTACTTATGGCTGTATTTCGTCCATGGGATTATCAGGTGATTTTTGACAGAGAAACATTTATGGCACTTGCCTTTATTATTCTTTTTGGAACTATGGCAGGATTTTCTATGTATCTGACAGGGGTAAAGATGATAGGCTCTGTAAAAGCCAGCCTTTTTTCCTGTGTGGAACCGGTGGCCTCTATGGTATTAACTGCAGTCTGGATGAAAGTTAGCTTCACTACACCGGATTTGATCGGAACTCTGTTTGTAATTGCCACGATCATTATTCTGGCAGTTCCAACGAAGAAAAGACAGAAATGAAGATGAGCGAACATCAATCAGAGTGAAGAAGGGGTAATTGTGAAGTGGCATTCAGATTACATATGATGCGGCAGAGTATGATATAATTTATTCTGTATAATGGCATCAGGATTAAGAGCATATTTGTGGATCCTTTATTTGGAAATCATAGTTGCAGACATGTATGTTTTCTGATTCTGATAATGTAATGGGGTGTACATGAGAACAAATTTTTGCAGTGAAAGCTATCTGTATTATATTACAGAAGGTACTGTACAGATAATCAGGAGGTATTTTATGCGTTTGGAAAAAGTGCAGGAAGCGTTAAAAACGAAAAAGATTCAATATGAATATACAGAGGAAAACGGATGTGGAAGTATCGACTTTATGTTTCGAGGTCTGAGGTTCCACATATGGGAATATGAAGACCGCGTCTGGGGCGCGGAGACAAACGTATTTGAAGCAGGCAGAAGCCAGGATATTGAGGGAGATTACGAAGAGACCATTTCCAGAGAAATTCTCTCATGGCCGGATATGCTGCCTGGAATGTAGGGGTGTTACTGTTCATTTTGCGATATATGTCGCAGAGTAGAGAATGTGAAAAGTAACGTAAGTATTACAACAGAAGGGAGTGGTATTTACGAAAAAATATAGAACTGGGCAAATTGCATTAGCCACATGTATTGCAACTGTCTGGATGTTTTCGAATGTTCATGGGGCAGAGGTTGCCGGCCCGCCGGCGCAAAAAAACCTGACAGCCACACCGACATCTGCTCCAACACCGGAAATATCAGTTGATACGGAGAAGCAGAATCCGACAGATCAGGGAACCCTAAGTAAGCCAGACCATCCGGATACTGTTTCCGCAGATAAGCTGGTCTTTATCGGAGATTCCAGAACAGAGGGGTTGAGGGATGCAGTAAATGACGACAGTGTCTGGTCTTGCCTTTCTTCCATGGGGTATGACTGGATGGTTTCCACAGGAGTGCCGCAGGTAGAGGATCAGATCGAAGATAATACTGCAGTTATTATCCTGATGGGAGTTAATGACCTTTATCATGTTAATGACTACATCAGCTATATTAATGCCAAAGCTGCTGAATGGGGAGATCGTGGAGCGCAGACTTATTTCGTATCTGTAGGGCCGGTACAGAATGATCCCTATTGCAGCAATGCGGAAATTGAAAGTTTTAATGCAGCAATGCAGGCCAATCTGAGCGGAGTTACCTACATAGATGTATACTCTCATCTGGTATCTGAGGGATTTTCCACTATAGATGGAACCCACTATCCGGACAGTGTATCTGTAGATATTTATAATTATATCCTGGATCATCTGGAAGAACAGAGGAGTGGAATCTGGGGTTAAAAAGTATTTTTTGACTGTATTATTTTATGAAATAGTGGTGTTGTATTGAGCTCAAGTGTTTTTAGTGATATGATTGCAAAGGAAGAAACGGAACAGAGCGGAATTTTCGTTTCTCTGTGAAAAAACTGAATTTCAGCGGAGGAGAATGGGTGGCTGATTGCAGCAATGCTAAAGGAGGAAAGAATGAGAGGACTGTATTCATCCAAAACAGAAATCAGACACAAAATTTTTACAGAAATTGCGAGGATGGCATATGAAGGCCAGTCTCCGGAGACACTGGAGGAGCTTCCCTACAAAATCGTACCCGGCGAGATTGCTTCCTACCGTGACAGTATTTTTCTGGAAAGAGCAGTAGTTGGAGAGAGACTTCGTGTGGCAATGGGAATGTCACTGAGAAAGATCACAGAGCATGCACCGATTTCCAAAGGTGTGGAGGCCAGCATTATAGAGGAAAAATATTATGAACCGCCTCTTATTAATGTGATCAAATTTGCCTGTAACTCCTGTCCTGAGAAAAGGGTAATGGTTACAGAGGGCTGTCAGGGCTGCCTGGAGCATCCCTGTGTGGAAGTCTGTCCAAAGAAAGCAGTGCATATGGAAGGCGGCAGATCCCGTATTGATGAAGATGCCTGTATCAAATGCGGAAAGTGCCTGGAAGCCTGTCCGTATAATGCGATTATTAAACAGGAACGTCCCTGTTCAAAGGCCTGTGGCATGAATGCCATTGGCTCTGATGAATATGGAAGAGCAGAGATCGACCAGGATAAATGTGTATCCTGTGGACAGTGTCTGGTAAGCTGTCCGTTCAGTGCTATTGTTGATAAAGGGCAGATATTCCAGACTATTATGGCGCTGAAAAGTGAGACGCCTGTATATGCCATCCTGGCACCTGCCATTGCAGGTCAGTTTCCTGGTATGGAGAATTCCAAGATCAGAGGTGCTTTTCAGGCACTTGGATTTACAGATGTGAGAGAGGTTGCCATCGGTGCGGATCTTTGTACAGTGGAGGAAGCGAAGGATTTCCTGGAAGAAGTTCCTGAGAAACTTCCCTTCATGGCTACTTCCTGCTGTCCATCCTGGTCCATGATGGCCAAGAAATTATTCCCGGAACAGGCTAAGTGTATTTCTATGGCATTGACACCTATGGTTCTCACTGCCAGACTGATCAAGCAGAAGGAACCTGATTGCAAGATCGTTTTCGTAGGTCCCTGTGCAGCCAAGAAGCTGGAGGCAAGTCGTAAGAGCATCCGAAGCTATGTGGATTTTGTACTGACATTTGAAGAAGTGGCCGGTATGTTTGAGGCAAAGGGAGTAGACTGGAAGGATATTCCGGAAGGAGAGCCCCTGTTCTGTGCAAGTGCTGACGGAAGAGGCTTCGCAGTCAGCGGAGGTGTGGCAGAGGCAGTTGTCCATGCAGTGAAGCGTATTGATCCGGATCGTGAAGTGAAGGTAATGAGTGCAGAGGGCCTGCAGAATTGTAAGAAGATGCTTCAGATGGCCAAGATCGGCAAATATGACGGCTATCTGCTGGAAGGAATGGCCTGTCCCGGCGGCTGTGTAGCAGGTGCCGGCACCATCCAGACAGTGAAAAAGGCAGCAGCAGCTCTGGAAAAAATGAAGAAAGAAGCTTCCTTCACAGAGTCTTATGATTCAGAATATAAAACCAGACTGGAAAGCCTGGAGAAATTTGAGGTGGAGTAAGATTCTGCTGTTAATTTGTCAAGCGGATATTCGCAATCCGCTTCGCTACTTACTCATAACCGAATAACTGCTCCGCAGTTTATCAGAAGGAGCTTGCACTCCTTCTGATACAAGCAAGTCCCCATCCATTATTTATTGCTTTTCGCAATTGAAGCAGGGGATTTACTTGATTCGGTTAAATTCTACAGCATGTTTCCGCTTCCAGATAGGGAACAGATTTCTCTGGCAGACGTAATTCTCCCTCTGCTTAATGCTGACAGCATGGAAAAAGGTTTTCCACATATCAGTAAATTCATCCTCATATGATTCCGTCTGTCGCAGAGTCTTAAACTCTTCATCTGTAAGATAACGCAGATAGTTTTCGCCGTCCTTTGGGTGCACACAGGCAATTTTGCGGTTATCGTCAATGATCATCCAGTGTTCTGAGGGCATTCGGTCTGCGAAATGTCTGCCAACCAACATGATCACATCATTTTTGGGTTCCAGATGGCTGATATATACCTTGGAATCCAGACTCTGGAAACGGGCAAATTCCCGGAAATGATGGGCTTCATTGGATACCCTGCGTCGGATTTCCAGAAGCTTTACTACATGAGGGTTGGTATACAGCCGGGTTACAGTATTTCCCACTGCGAAGCCTACCCTGAGAAAATTATAAATTGCTTGTAGAGCATCTTCATCTGCAGACAGGGAAGCATAGTAGATATCCAGATAAGCTTCCTCTGAAATATCCCGGCGTATAGAACGGATCACTTTTTCCGCTTTGGAAGGATTTACGTCTATGTGGATATACTCATCAAACATTGTCTGTTGAAATACAGGTTCTTTTCTTAATTGTATCTGACTGTGACCCACCTTCAGGGCAGCAGACCAGGCATCATAGATGCAGGTCATGATGTCCTCAAGGCGGTCCTGACATGTAAATATTTTCATGAATTTTCTCTTCTTAGTATTCCTATTTTATTCCAAAATCTGCAAGGGTCATCTGGGAATAGGATTCACCGGAATGCCGGATCTTCCACAGATCATTTTTATCTACAGTGACTAATTGTCTTGTGATGTATTCCTGTTCAATGGGAGTATGATACATCTGTCTTCCTCCACAGGTAATAAAATAGTGTGCCCGTTTTAACACCACGCCCATTTTCTTTAAGCTGTCAAAATCCAGCCTTCCATATCGTCTGGCATGAGTGATACGGCTGGCTGATTTTGGACCGATGCCAGGAACGCGAAGTAAAACTGCGTAGCTGGCTCTTTCCACATCCACAGGAAACTGCTCCAGGTGACGCAGGGCCCAGTCACACTTTGGGTCTAATAATTCATTGAAGTTTGGCTGCTCTTCCGATAACAGTTCTCCTGCCTGAAATCCATAGAAGCGCAGCAGCCAGTCTGCCTGATACAGGCGATGCTCCCGCAGAAGAGGAGGTGGTGTGCCAATCTGGGGAAGAACCTTATCCTCATTCAGTGGAATATAGGCAGAGTAAAATACACGCTTCAGATCAAATCCCTGATATAATGTCTGAGTAGTCTGCAGCAGAGTATAATCACTTTCCCCGGTTGCGCCAATGATCATCTGGGTGCTCTGGCCTGCAGGGGCAAAGCTCCGTTTCAGATCAGACATATCACGGGGCGCCAGCTGGCAGGCATTCTCCCAGGTGAGAATTCGATTGCACATTTCGTTTTCCCTGTCTGAAAATACGTTTCGGTCATTCTTTGTCGGAGCATTGCCACCTTTAAGCTTTGCATCCATGTTCTGGCTTTCAAGCTTTTCTCTGAATATTTTCTTGGAGTTATCTGAAAAAATTCCCTGATTTAAAAACTGATTTCCGCGGCTTCGGTCCATATATGCAGATTTGCCCACAGCTATTCTGTGAGAGGAAATCGTGTTCTGCACCTTTCCCATAGGATTCAGGATGTTCTGCATGGTCTTATTCGGTGCCAGCAGGCGCAGGCTCTCCTGGGTGGGAAGCTCCATATTCACACTGATACGGTCAGCCAAATATCCGGCAGCAGCCAGAAGCTCATCAGAGGCTCCGGGAATGGTTTTCACATGAATGTATCCGTTAAAATGGTATTTGGTGCGGAGAAGCAGCAGTGTTTCACACATCTTTTCCATAGTATAGGTAGGATTCTTCAGGACTCCGGAGCTGAGAAACAGTCCTTCAATATAGTTTCTTTTATAAAATTCAATGGTTAACTGACAGATCTCCTCAGGGGTAAAGGTTGCTCTGGGTACATCATTGCTGGAACGGTTGATGCAGTATTTGCAGTCGTAGGCACAGTGATTGGTCATCAGAATCTTCAGCAGAGAAATACACCTTCCGTCTGCAGCAAAACTGTGGCAGATACCGCATGCCTCCGCATTGCCGAGCTCTCCTTTCTTACCCCGGCGGCTAGAACCGCTGGAAGTACATGCGACATCATATTTCGCTGCATCAGCCAGAATCTGTAATTTCTCCTGGGTGGTATAAGTGCTGTCTGTGATGGAATTCATATCCTTATTATACAAACTAATGTTCGATAATGCAAGGGCTATTTGAACATTTGTTCTCCTGACTTTGTTCGCTTCGTGGATGATGCTTTTCTATTCCGTTTCCGTAACCTTAATTTTTTTCTGGAAGTCTTTGGTATAGTGAATCTCATAATCAGAAGTTACGAAAAATGCCTGCACATCGTCCAGGGATTCAGCAAGCTTCATGCCGTCCTCCAGACCCAGGGCAAAGCAGGTGGTACTCAGTGCATCCCCGTCTACAGACTTGTCGGAAATAATAGTAACTGCGATCAGTCCATTGTCATAGGGATAGCCGGTTTTGGGATTGAGCAGGTGATGATATAATGTGCCATCCTGTTCAAAGCATCGTTCATAAATCCCGGAAGAAACCACGGACTTATCCTTGATATCCATAACAGCAATGGTCTCACTGCGGTCTGCAAATGGTTTCTGGATCCCAATCTTAAAAGCAGAATTGTCCGGCTTTCCGCCAATGCAGAGAACATTTCCGCCAAGATTGATGATTGCACTTTTTACATTCTGAGAAACCAGATAATCCTTCAGACGGTCTGCAATATAACCCTTGGCAATGGCACCAAGCTCAATTGCAGTATCGTCTGTTTTTAATGTAATCTCATTTTTATCTTTATCAACAGAAATATTGTGATAATCACATTTGGGTAATGCTGCCTGAATCAGACTGTCCTTCGGTACCTGGGGATCTTCGGCAGTGAAATCCCACAGAGAGGTCAGCGGTTCAATGGCAATATCAAAAGCTCCTTCAGACAATTGAGAATAATCAAGCCCCTCAGAAACCAGCTCCGCCAGATCATCCGACACCTGATAAGTATCCTCCGTTCCCTCCACAGGTGTAAGCTTTCGGTGATTTAATTTGTATAATTCACTGTCAGCAGAAGTGCGGCTGAATACTTTTTCATATTTGTCACACAGATTCATACATTCGGTGAGCAGGTCTTTGTCCTTAGAATCATAAATAGTAACTGTAACTGCGGTATTCAGTTTGATTGCAGTAGCAGAAATAGGTTCCTGGGAATCAGCAACTGTATTTTCTCCGCTTTTTGTCTGTGTCGAACATCCGGACAAAACAGCCTGACATAATATAAGAGACGCTGTGAACATTGAAAAAACACAGCATTTTATTAATTTTTTTGCAGATATATGATATAATGACATAAATGTAACCTCGTTTTATAGCAGATAAAAGCAAGCCTCACCTGTTGCTTATTGTTTTTCACAATTGAAGCAAGGGATTTCTTTGATT
>OLNJ01000508.1_pt1 | contig 32069 bp, 33 predicted proteins | sample 1672191 | NCBI WGS metagenome assembly OLNJ01 (sample SAMEA3136657, study PRJEB25190) | human gut metagenome | biome: human gut; feature: human-associated habitat; material: faeces | place: Austria | collected 2013 | reverse complement strand
TTTTATAGAAGAAAGAAAAACTCTCGCAAAAAAACGAGAGTTTTTCAGTGCCCTTGATTTTACGGGGCTGAAGATTCCGAGAGATTATTATTGAGATAGGAGGAGAAGAATATGTGCGAAGCATTGAATGAATTATTTGCAGAAGAATTAAAGGAAGCAGACCTGCGAGGGTGCAAAGAAGGGAGAAAAGAAGGACAAGAAGAAGGTAGAAATGTCGGGAAAATAGAGAAGTTAAAAGAGCTGGTACAGAAAAAGCTTGCTAAAAATCAGAGTATAGAAAGAATTGCGGATGATTCGGTAGAAGATGTGGAAGTGATTCGTAAGATTGCGAAAGAATTAAATGCTTAAAGGGAAGAAAAATGCTTGCTATACATAAAGTTTTAGAAAGGAAATGATAGAAATGAAAAAACAAGAAATGTCGTGTATTGATTGTGCAGTGCAAAATTGTAATAAAATGGATAAAACTTATCCGGAATTTTGCCTGACCACACATATGGATGATGCTGTATTGCAGGATGCAATGAATTGCTATGAAGAGGAAGAAAATCATAAGGTTATGATCGCAGCTGCGGAAGTGGAATCGGATTATTATTGCCAGTACACAAGAGTGGAAGAGATTATGGCATTTGCCGAGAAAATCGGAGCAAAGAAAATTGGAATCGCAACATGTGTGGGGCTTTTGCGAGAAAGTCGTACACTGGCTTCTATTTTGCGGGCTCATGGATTTGAAGTATTTGGAGTGGCTTGTAAGGCAGGAGCGCAGAAGAAGACATCTGTAGGAATTCCGGAGAGATGCAACAATGTGGGAGAAAATATATGTAATCCAATTCTTCAAGCGAAGATGCTCAACGAAGCGAAAACGGACTTAAATGTTGTAGTTGGATTGTGTGTTGGTCACGACAGTTTGTTTTACAAATATTCAGAAGCGCTGACAACGACTGCTGTAACGAAAGACCGAGTTCTCGGACACAATCCGGCAGCGGCACTTTATACGGCAGATTCCTATTATTCGAAGTTGAAGAAGTAATAATTAGAGCGCAAAGAATTTTTGCGGCGTATTTTTCGTAAATGCAAATGCTCTTTGATAGACATTGGCGATTTTCTTTCATACAATCTCGGTAAAAGGAGGCAGACTATCATGACACTGGGAAGCAATATTCAAAAAATGAGGAAGGAGGCATCATTATCTCAAGAAGCATTTGCCGAGATGTTTCAAGTTTCGAGACAGACAATATCAAATTGGGAAAATTCAAAGAGTTATCCTGATTTAGAGACAATCATAAAGATCAGTGATAGTTTTCATATCTCCTTAGATGTATTGTTGAAGGAGGATCTGATTATGGTAAAAACATTTGATCATGAAGTGAAAAGTACGAGAAAATATACAAGAGCGCTGGTTGCAATCGCTGTTATTTTTGCGTTGCTGATCGGAAGCTTTGGGATTTATTCGTGTATATATTTTAACACGAAAAATAAGCTGGAGAGAAATTTTGAGGAACAGCTGAAAGAAAATGATTTCTATAAAAATAAAAGCGGATATTACTCCATGGATTATGGCGACGGGATTGTATATAGCGTCCCAAATCAATCCATGCCGGGGCTTCTTGATTTTACGCTGCATTTTCATGTGAGTAATCTGTATTGCAATATTGATCTTGAAGACACTTATGTAATGATTATATGGCAGGATGAGAACGACTTTTTTGCTTCGGCAACTTCAAAAAAAGATGAAAAAGTTGTCGGAAGTACTTCTGAGTTCAAAGGAAATGATTTTGCAGATATGAAGAAATTGGGCGATGAGATTGGCCTTTCGGAAGAAGAAGCAGGTAAAATTATTGAAAAAGGAAACGAGTTATATCAGGACTTCTATGCTAAGAAATAAGAAATGAAATTTAAAATGCGTCACACCCTTTCTCACAGGGTGCGGCGCATTTTATTTGTCCATCTTTTCTTGAATAAATTTCTTCATTGCCCGAAAACTTTCATCGCTAATGTTATGCTCCATTTCACATGCATCGGAAGAGGCGGTTTCCGGATCGACACCCAGAGAGATCAGCCAGTCGGAAATAAATTCATGTTTTTCATATACGCCGGAGGCAATGCGAAGCCCTTCGTCTGTCAAGGTGATAAAACCGGAAGAACTTACTTCGATACAGTTGGATTCTCGCAAATGCTTCATTGCGACACTGACACTTGGTTTTGAAAAGTTTAATTCAGCGGCAATATCAATGGAGCGCACAACGGGCAGTCTTTTACTCAAAAGATAAATAGTTTCTAAATAATCTTCGGAAGATTTATTGTTTCGAGTCATAGTATATTCCTCTCTATCCATACAAATTAAGTTCAGTATATCAGTTCTCCGGAAGAAAAACAAGTTTCTTGAAAATGAGAAAAATTCTCAAAAAAGTTATTGACAAATAACTAACGTAAGCGTATACTAACTGCGTAAAGAAAGAAACGGACGCAAGAAAGAGGGTGGCTTATGATGCCTTTAACAATGGCTGAGACCGGACGAGAGCTTGAGATTCGGAGAATTGGCGGAAAAGAAGAAACGAGACGTTTTCTGGAAAGCTTAGGTTTTGTCATGGGCGGTTTTGTCAATGTTGTTTCGATGACAGGCGGTGACCTGATCGTGAAGGTGAAGGATTCAAGAGTTGCGATCAGTAGGGAAATGGCAAATAAAATTATGGTTTAGGAGGATGGAATATGTCTACGTTAAGAGATGCAAAATGTGGTGACACAGTAAAGGTGGTAAAAATACACGGAGAAGGGGCAGTTCGACGCCGGATTATGGATATGGGAATCACAAAAAATGTGGACTTGTATATTAGAAAAGTCGCACCTCTTGGAGATCCTGTAGAGGTGATGGTGAGAGGATATGAGTTGTCTTTAAGAAAATCAGACGCGGAAATGATAGAAGTTCAGTAGAAAAGATTTTTTTACGCAATAGTTAGTTGCAACTAATAAAGGCTGCAACAATATAATTCAAACGGGAGGATAATAGATCAATGAAAGTCAGGATTGCGCTTGCAGGAAATCCGAATAGTGGAAAAACAACGTTGTTTAATGCGCTTACAGGAGCAAATCAGTTTGTCGGAAACTGGCCGGGAGTAACAGTGGAGAAGAAAGAAGGAAAGATGAAGAGTGTGGCATCGCAGACAGAGGAAGCGGTTCTTGTTGATCTTCCGGGAATTTATTCACTGTCTCCTTATACATTAGAGGAAGTAGTTTCAAGAAATTTTCTGTTAGAAGAAAAGCCGGACGCTATTATTAACATTGTGGACGGAACCAATTTGGAGAGAAATCTATATTTGACGACACAACTTACAGAGCTTGGGATTCCGGTCATTGTTGCCGTAAATATGATGGATCTTGTTAGAAAGAACGGAGAAGAATTAAATATTGATCGTCTCAGCAAAGATATTGGTTGTAAGGTAGTTGAAATTTCTGCTCTGAAGGGGGAGGGGATTGACCGGCTTGCTGCCCGGGCGGTTTCTCTTGCGAAAAGCGGAAAGAAGAGTCAGCCTGCGCATCGATTTGACGGATGTGTAGAACATGCGCTTGCACATATCGAAGAAGCCATCACCGGTCATGTAGATGCCAGTATGGAGCGCTGGTATGCACTGAAGTTATTTGAACGGGACGAAAAAGTGAAGGAGCTTTTGAATCTGGAACAGTCATTGCTGGATCACATCGAGACGGATATTTTGGCTTGTGAGAAAGAGATGGATGATGATTCGGAAAGTATTATTACAGGGGAACGCTACCGTTATATCGGAGAGATTATCGAAGACTGTTATAAAAAACGAATCAAACGCCGGATGTCTACGTCGGATAAGATTGATCAATTTGTTACGAACCGATTCCTTGCAATCCCGATTTTTGCACTGGTTATGTTCGTTGTATACTATATATCTGTCTCTACAGTAGGAACCTTTGTAACGGACTGGACAAATGACACCCTCTTTGGTGAGTGGATCATTCCCGGGACGCAGAGTGCATTAGATGCTATTCACTGTGCACCGTGGCTCTCCGGACTTCTTGTGGATGGAATCATCAGCGGAGTAGGTGCAGTGCTGGGATTTGTTCCACAGATGCTTGTGTTGTTCTTCTTCCTGGCATTTCTGGAAGGTTGCGGATATATGGCGCGCATTGCATTTATCATGGATCGCATTTTTCGTAAATTCGGTCTTTCAGGAAAATCATTTATCCCGATGTTGGTAGGCACCGGATGCGGCGTGCCGGGAGTGATGGCTTCCAGAACCATTGAAAACGACAGAGACCGCAAGATGACGATTATGACAACTACATTTATCCCGTGCGGGGCAAAGCTTCCGATTATCGCTTTGATCGCAGGCGCGCTCTTTGACGGAGCGGCGTGGGTAGCGCCGAGTGCTTACTTCGTAGGAATTGCGGCAATTATCTGTTCCGGTATTATCCTGAAGAAAACAAAAATGTTTGCAGGAGATCCGGCGCCGTTTGTAATGGAACTTCCGGCTTATCATCTGCCCACACTTGGAAATGTATTTAGAAGTATGTGGGAGAGAGGCTGGTCTTTCATTAAGAAGGCGGGAACGATTATCCTGTTGTCTACAATCTTTATCTGGTTTGCACAAGGATTTGGATTTGAAGGTGGACGATTCGGAATGGTTGAAGATATGGAAAACAGTATCCTTGCATGGATCGGTAACGCAGTAGCATGGCTCTTTGTTCCGCTTGGATGGGGAGACTGGAAGTCAGCAGTGGCAGCCATTACCGGATTGGTCGCTAAAGAAAACGTAGTCGGAACCTTTGGAATCCTCTTTGGATTTGCAGAGGTAAACGGAGATAACGGAATTGAGATGTGGGGAACGCTTGCAGGAACCATGACGCAGGCAGCTGCTTATTCTTTCCTTGTATTTAACCTTTTGTGTGCGCCTTGCTTCGCTGCAATGGGAGCCATCAAGCGTGAGATGAACAATGTGAAATGGTTCTGGTTTGCGATTGGTTATCAGACATTACTGGCATATACAGTTTCTCTTTGCATTTATCAGATGGGAACTTTTGTAGCGACAGGTATTTTCGGAGTCGGAACAGCGGCAGCGGTTGCATTGATTATTTTATTCCTGTATCTGTTGTTCCGTCCGTACAAAGAGAGCCAGACGCTTCGCACGACGAAACAGACTGCGCTCAAAGGAATGAAGGCTTAACGGAAAAATGATGAGTAAAAAAAGCTTATCTTGTGAAAAATAAAAAAAGCGGATAATATAGAGATGGAGGTGTTGGAAGATGGGAACAGTGATTGTACTTTTGCTTCTGGCTGGAGTGATCGGGCTTATCATACGCAGTATGATAAAGGATAAAAAGGCGGGAAAATCTCTGCACTGCGGCGGCGATTGTAAGCACTGCGGCGGTCATTGCCATGACTAGAGAAAGAGAGAACAGCGTATGTCAGAGGAAATGATTCTCCGCCACTGCTCGCCGACGCTTGCGGGCATGAAGACGGGCAGCTTATTTAACTGTCCGTGCCCCGACAGGCAGAAACTATTGTGTGCAGTGAAAGAATTAAACCGCAAGCTTGTGCCAAAGGGAGTGCGGGTGATCCCGCTTCGGACAACAAAGAATAAAATGCTTCTCTATATTTACCGTCCGCAGAAGTTAAAAGATGATCTGTCCGTAAGCGAGACGGCGAGACTTCTGCAAAAATACGGATATTCTGTGGAATGTACAGGAAAGTGTGTAGTACAGCTTGGAAAACGCCTGTGTGAACAAAAAGATTTTCCGCATGAGATCGGGCTTTTCCTTGGCTACCCGTTGGAAGATGTGCAAGGATTTATTGAGCATCATGCGGAAGGGTATAAATGTGTGGGCTGCTGGAAGGTGTACGGTGACGAAGAGCATGCCAAGAGAGAATTTAGGCGTTATCAAAAGTGTACAGACGCATATTGTTATCTCTGGCGGCAGGGGGAAAGCCTTGAGGATCTCACTGTGTCCGGTTAGTACAAAAAACATCAAATTATATGAAGTTCATAGTTTCAAAATTAGGAGAATTGATGTATAATAAATCCTAGTAGTAGAAAAGAGGAGGTACTGACCATGAGAGCAGAATTTGACGAGAATCTGGTAACAGGCAATGAGATGATCGACTCTCAGCACAAAGAGCTGATTGATAAGATTAATAAGCTTCTGGACAGCTGTGAAGTGGGAAATGATAAAGTGGTTGCAATCAAGACTTTAGATTATCTTGCAGATTACACAGAATTTCATTTTGGCGAAGAAGAGAAACTTCAGGAATCCATCAATTATCCTGCGATTACAGAACATAAGAAAGAGCATGATAAGCTTCGTCAGGTTGTAAAAGATCTCTATAATATGCTGGAGGAAGAAGAAGGTCCGTCTGCTGCATTTGTAGAGCAGGTGAACAGAAATGTGATTGAATGGCTGTATAAGCACATTAAAGGATTTGACCGTTCCGTAGCGGAATACAAATTCATGAATACCAGCAGCGAGAGATTATAGAATAAGAAGACTACAGGTTCGAAAGGGCGGAAAGCCCTTTTCGGACTTGTTTGCATTTATAATGATATATGAGGAGGGCGGATATGAAAAAGAGGCGGACAGCATCGGTGATTTTCGGAGTGATTCTTTTATGCCTGTTCATATTGCTGGCTTTCCATATGCGTCAGACAAAGGTTGTCTGTGTAGGCGATAGTATCACGTATGGTTCCGGCGCGGGGAAATACCGGAAGACAAAGTCATATCCGGCAATCCTGCAGGAAAAGTTAGGAAGAAGATATCGTGTACGAAATTATGGTCTTCGGGGAAGAACACTATTAGACTATGGAAATTTCCCTTATAAGGAAGAACCGGAATATAAGGAAACTCTGAAGGAAAAAGCAGATATATATATCATTATGCTTGGGACGAATGATTCTAAAGTTCGAAACTGGAATACAGAGGATTATAAAGAACAACTTCGCGCTTTTGTAGAGTCTTATCAAAGGATCAATGACGAGGCGAAGATTTATCTTATGCAGCCGCCAAGGTGTTTTCCTGATGAAAAAACAGGAATTGTGAATTATAAGATCAAAGAGGATCTGATTGCCACGGAGATATATAAAAGTGTGGCAGAGGTAGGGTTAGAGTGTGGAGCGACAGTTATTGACCTTTATGAGCTTACGAAGGATCACGGAGATTGGTTTGCAGATGGCGTTCATCCGAATGTGAAAGGGTATGAAAGGATTGGCGGATACATTTACGAAGTCTTAAAAGAAACATTGTAATCTAGAAATGAATGTGCTAACATGGACGTACTTAACATGGACGTACTAAATAATAAAGATACTATACAGGTAGGAGAAATTGTTATGAATTTTTTGGAAGAAAGAATTATAAAGGACGGTATTATTAAAGAAGGAAATGTATTGAAAGTAGACAGTTTCTTGAATCATCAGATGGATATCGATCTGTTTAATGAAATAGGTAAAGAATTTAAGAGGAGATTTGAGGGAAAGAACATTAATAAGATTCTTACGATCGAGGCATCAGGAATTGGGATTGCATGTATCGTAGCACAGTATTTTCATGCGCCTGTTGTATTCGCTAAGAAAACACAAAGTATCAACTTAGAAGGTGAGATGTATGTGGCAGAAGTAGAGTCATTTACACATAAATGCAAGAATCAGGTGATTGTGGCACAGAAGTTTTTGAATGAAGACGATCATGTGTTGATTTTGGATGACTTCCTTGCAAATGGATGTGCGCTTCAAGGATTGATTCAGATTGTGCAGTCCTCAGGTGCGACCATTGAAGGAATCGGAATTACGATTGAAAAAGGTTTTCAGGCAGGCGGACGTATCATTCGAAATCTCGGATACCAGTTGGAGTCGTTGGCAATCGTTGAAAGTATGGATTGCGAGAAGGGAACAATCACGTTTAGAGAACAGTAGAAGATAGCAGCGATAACAAGATAGAAATAAGATAAAAGCATGATATAAAAAAGATAGATCATATGATTGACATATGGTCTATCTTTTTATGTGAAGCGGAGATGGTGGGATTCGAACCCACGCACCCCGGAGGGCCTATCGCATTTCGAGTGCGACCTCTTATGACCTCTTGAGTACATCTCCTAACCTTTGCATTATAACACAAAGTAAAAGACCGGCGCAAGTGATTTGCCGGTCTTTTGCTGGGGGATGAAAAATCTATGTAAATTGAAAGGATTGTTAGGCGAGGTCCGGCGGTCATACGTTAAAAATTATTAGCTTTCATATATCCGACGTCCTCTTTGATTTGATGATTTTATTATACATATGAATTGTGACGAGGATATGACGGAAGGTGGAAATGTTTATAAAGTTTCTTAAGAAAATCCAAAGAATATATTTACAAATGTTTGGAAATAGTAACATTGATATTGAACACAGGAAATGAGGAATTTGATGAAATCTTTGGAAGATCTTTATAGGGATATTTTAGGTGGTAAAGTAAAGACGGATCAACCGCTGCCTGAAAATTATGATCCGGCGCATCTTGACTGTCTGTTAAGACCGAAGGCATACGCACCGGTTGTGGTAAATAAGTCATGTCTTAAGTGCGAGGCGCAGGGAATAGAATATGAAAGAGCGTGTAGAAATAGTTGTATGTTTGATGCCATTAAAGAAGATGAGGATGGGAAGCTTCGAATAGAGCAAGACTTGTGTGCAGGATGTGAGGCTTGTGTGCGTGCGTGTAAGCAAGGGAGGCTCATTGCCAGTAAAGATGTGCTTCCGGCAATGCGCTCCGTGCGTAAAGCGAAAGGGAATGCGTATGCGCTTGTTGCACCGGCTTTTTTTGGACAGTTTGGGGAAGCGGTTACTGCGGGAAAATTAAGGAGCGCTTTCAAAGCGTTAGGTTTTAGTGGAATGGTAGAGGTTGCTTTATTTGCCGATATTTTGACGCTCAAGGAAGCGTTGGAATTTGACAAGTATATTCAAGGCGAAGGAGATTTTCAGCTCACAAGCTGTTGCTGTCCGGTGTGGATTGCTCTGATTCGCAATATGTACGAAGAACTGATGCCTCATGTTCCGGCGGCGGTTTCGCCTATGATTGCCTGTGGGCGGATGATTAAAAAACTTTATCCGGAAGCGGTTACGGTCTTTGTGGGACCGTGTTTAGCAAAGAAGAAAGAGTCGAGGGAGGAAGACGTACAAGGGGCAGTGGATTACGTGCTGACGTTTCAGGAAATGCAGGATATTTTTGAGGCAGCAGACATTCATTTAGAAGAAATGCCAGAAGATGAAAGAGAGCATGCTTCAAGAGCAGGAAGGCTGTATGCAAGAACCGGAGGTGTCAGTGAAGCAGTGGCTTCCATGACACAGCAGCTTAGGTCAAAGAAGCCCCATGTGCGCTCAGAGCAAGCAGAAGGAACAAAAGCTTGCATGGAAATGATACAAAGGATCAAAAAAGGAGAAACAAACGCCAACTTTTTTGAAGGCATGGGATGCATCGGAGGGTGTGTCGGAGGTCCCAAAACACTCATAAAACAAGAAGAAGGACGTACCTATGTAGACGAATATGCAGAGGCGTCTTGTTATAAAACCCCTTTGGAGAATCCATACGTACGAAAAATGCTGGAAGAACTGGGACTTAACACGATAGAAGAATTGATAGAAGATCCTATCTTAGAACGAGATTTTTCAAAAAAGGACAGGGGAAAATGCAATTTGGGACGTAGACTTTTGTAAAAAGTCTACGTCCCAAATTACGTTCAAATTACAATGTTTCAATAAATTTCATGAAGGATTTTCTTCCTTCTTCTGTACATTTATACACGCCCGCGTCTTCTAATACGTGGGTGAAGACGATTCCGACTTCTTCTTTTAGAATATCCATGACATTTTCTTTTGTGATGGAATCGTATTTTGGAAGGAATCCGTCTACCCAGTCTGCGTGTTTTACGATTTCTTCGTTGCTTCTGATGTCTTTGCCTTCTACGATGTAGTCAGCCAGAAGCTCCAGTTCGTTTTTCAGTCTTGCCGGAAGAACTGCAAGTCCCATGACTTCGATAAGTCCGATGTTTTCTTTTTTGATGTTATGGTACTGTGCGTGTGGGTGGTACAAGCCCAGTGGGTGTTCTTCGGTTGTGATGTTATTTCTAAGAGTCAGGTCAAGTTCGTAAATGTCGCCGACTTTTCTTGCGATCGGTGTGATCGTGTTGTGTGGCTCGCCATCTGTCTCTGCGAAGATAAATGCGTCTTCATCGGTGTAGCTTCTCCAGTTTTTAAGAACATGATCGGCAAGGTCGATCAGACGTTTTTCGTCTTTATGTCTGATTCTTAAGACAGATAATGGCCATTTTACAATACCGACTTCCACATCTTCATATTCCGGAATGGTCACTTCTTTTTCAATTGGCGCTTTTGCCATGGCAAATGTATAATGACCGCCTTGGAAATGGTCGTGGCTTAAAATGGAACCGCCAACGATCGGAAGGTCCGCATTAGAGCCGAGGAAATAGTGCGGGAACTGTTTTACGAAATCAAATAGTTTGATAAATGCAGCCCGGTCGATTTTCATTGGTACATGTTGCCCGTTAAATACGATACAGTGCTCATTGTAGTAAACGTACGGAGAATACTGGAATCCCCACTGGCTGTCGTTGATCGTAATCGGCATGATTCGGTGATTTTCACGGGCAGGATGGTTGACGCGTCCCGCGTATCCTTCGTTTTCTACACAGAGCTGACATTTTGGATATGTGCTTGCCTTTGCATTTTTCGCTGCTGCGATTGCTTTTGGATCTTTCTCAGGTTTGGACAAGTTGACGGTAATATCGATGACTCCGTAAGGAGAATCAACTGTCCATTTCATATCTTTCTTTACGCGGTAACGGCGGATATAATCGCTGTCCTGACTAAGCTTATAGTAGTATTTGGTAGCCTCTTCCGGTGAAATGTCGTATTTTTCTTTGAATTCACGCTGAATCTGTGCCGGTCTTGGAAGCAGACAGTTCATAAGCTTTGTGTCAAAGAGATCGCGGTATACCACACTGTCTTCGATAAGACCGCGTGAAACTGCTTCATCAAGAAGATTTTTTAAGATGTCTTCTAATTCAAGGTTTTCTGTATCAATTTCTGTATCCTCATAATTATCTTCTTTGAAAATTTCTAAGAGAAGATTGGTTGTATAAATACGTTCGCATTCTGGAGTAAGTCCTGTCTGTATTCCGTATTCTACTAATTTTTTAATATTTTCAAATAGCATAACATGTCTCCTTATATGAAAGTGTAAATAGATTCTTTTTTAGCTCAGTTTGTGTGCGCCGTCGCCGATATCTACAATGTAGAATTCTGCTTTGTGTCCGACTTTTTCTTCATAAGCCTTGCCGATTTCATTTACGAAGGTGTCAACGGTATCATTTTTGATGATGCTGACAGTACATCCTCCGAATCCACCGCCGGTAATACGGGAACCGATAACACCCGGCATTGCCTGAGCAAGATCTACCAGAATATCGATTTCTTCGCAGGATACTTCGTAATCGTTTTTCAAAGATTCATGGGAAGCGTTCATTAATTTTCCGAAAAGCTCGATGTCGTTATCTTTTAATGCTTCTACGGCATGGATGGCACGCTGGTTTTCATATACAGCGTGTTTTGCGCGCAGCTGTCTTACCGGGTCTTTGATTGCAGATTTGTGCGCTTCAAACTCTTCTTCTGTGAGATTGCCTAAAGTTTTGATGTCGGTCACTTCCTGAAGTTCTTTGAGAGCAGTTTCGCATTCGTTTCTGCGGTCGTTGTAAGCAGAGTCTACAAGGCTGTGTTTTACTTTACTGTTTGTGATAACGATTTTAGCATCCTCTAATTTCACAGGTGCGTACTCGTAAGATAACGTGTTTGTGTCGAGGAAGATTGCATGATCTTTTTTGCCCATAGCGCTGGCGAATTGATCCATGATTCCACAATTACATCCGTTAAAGTTATTTTCAGAATCCTGTCCGATGAGTGCGATATCAATCATAGACACATCTTCAAATCCGAAAGTATCTTTTAAAATAAGTCCGGTCAGAACTTCAAGAGAAGCAGAAGAGGATAGTCCGGAACCGTTCGGGATATCTCCGTAGATCAAAATGTCAAGTCCGTGTGCTAATTTGTGACCGCGTTTTTCAAATGCCCACATAACTCCCTTCGGATAGTTTGTCCAAGAAGCTTCTTTGTGTGGTACAAGATCGTCAAGATCTGTCTCAATTACGCCGAGAGAACTAAAGTTCATAGAATAGAAGCGGAGTTTGCGGTCTTCTCTGTCTTTCACGATTGCGTATGTACCAAGTGTCAAAGCGCAAGGAAAGACGTGACCTCCGTTATAATCTGTGTGTTCTCCGATCAGATTCACACGTCCCGGCGCGAAGTAAGCGCGGTAATCTTCTGTTTGTCCATAGATTTCTTTGAATTTTTCTACTAATTTTGCTACCATTTTACAATTCTCCATTCTTTTTCTTGTATTTTTGTTGCAGGAACCTCTCGATTGTCTTATGATTATAATGATAATGAGAATTTGTGCGTGTTTCAATAAGAATATTGGAAGAAATTATAAGGATATTGAGGAAATGCAGATAAATATAGAAAAAAACCAAAAAGAGATCAAGGCACATGGAAATTATAGCTTTCCTGTCAATGTAAGTGTAGAGAAAATTGAAGCTTATGAACAAGGAGCGTTTTTGTGGCATTGGCATCCGGAAATAGAACTTACATGGATCATGTCCGGAGAAATGGAATACCGTGTGAATGATCAATCCTATTTATTGAAGAAAGACGAAGGCTTATTTGGAAACAGTAATACGCTGCACGCCGGATTCCGGCAAGGGAGCAAGGAATGTTCGTATTTATCAATTACCTTTCATCCTCGCTTCTTGTACGGGTATGATAACAGTGTGCTTCAGGAAAAGTATGTGGCGCCTGTCACAGAGGATGAACGGTGGCCGGCATTTAAATTAGAAAGAAATGTAGTGGGGCATCAGAGAATCTTAAAGTGGATGCAGGAAATTTATGAGATTTGGGAGAAACGTCCGTCGGATTATGAACTGGAGATCCATATTCGGTTGATGCAGATCTGGCAGAAGCTTTATCGCTATGTCACAAGACAGCCGGAACAAGGGCAGATGAGCGGAGGACAGCTTTCGCGTTTGAGAGAAATGGTGGCGTATATGGAACAGCATTATAATCAAGAGATCAGTCTTGACGATATTGCTGAACACGTAAATATCTGTAAGAGTGAGTGCTGCCGCTTCTTTAAAAAGCATATGAATATGACGATTTTCGAGTATTTGATGTTTCTTCGGATACAAAAAAGCCTTCCTCTTTTAAAGGAAGGCGAAAGTGTCACGAAGACTGCCGGAATGGTAGGGTTCACAAGTCCGGCATATTTCGGACAGATTTTTAAACGATATATGAAATGTACTCCGAAGGACTATCAGAAGAATTAAGATATCGGATATTAACTGTATTTTCGAATCTTCAAAGGTACGCCAAGAGAAGCGGCGAGCTCTTTGCAGGCTGCAATCTGAGCTTTGGGAAGCACATCCACAATGGAGAGCTGTACAGAAGGGATTACCTTGTGCGCTTCTTTGGCAAATTTAAGCATGGAGGGGAACGCATTCGAAAAGCGGGGTCTTGTTACTTTATTGTATTCTGTTTCGGAAGGGGCGTTCAAGCTGATGGACAGGGCGTCGACAATTCCGACAAGATCCGGGATAATATCCCGTCCGTGCTCCAGACAGCCAAGACCATTGGTGTTGATACGGATAGAGACACCGTAGTTTTCTCTGGCATACTTTGCTGTTTCAAGAAGAACATCCAGCCGGCAGGTTGGTTCTCCATAGCCGCAATATACAAGCTCATCATATCCGGTGAAGTCAAAGGCATCCATAGCGGCTTTGATTTCTTCTGCGGAAGGATCTTCTTTGTGCCAGAGCGTCTCGGCATCACCGACGCTGTCCTGGTGGCTTCGGATACAGAAGGTGCAGCTGCAATTGCAGCGGTTTGTAATATTCGCGTAAACCTGATTTTTGTAAGTGTATAAAATATCAGCCATTTTCCATCATCCTTTCATTGTTTTTTGGAATGCTCATCGGTTGTCTAAAGTGCGTATTTGGTTTTTAAATGTGTTTTTTCCAACGCTCCGGCAAGGAGGAAGAACAAAACTGCGCTTCCGCCGGATTGGATGACGCTGCCGGAAATGGAAGCCAGCGGCGAGAGAAATGATCCAAACAGGATACCTTCTGCAAGATAATACCCGGTGGCAGAAATAGCGAGCGCTAAAAACGGAGCAATGATATTTCGCGTGTTCAGAATTTTGGTATTCTGACTTGTAAATGGAAGTGTGATCAGCATTTTAATGATGATCGTAGCAGGTGCCCACATCGGTGCGGTGAGAAGATCTGCAAGTCCGCCTCCGATGGCTGCCGCGGCAAGTGCGTAAGGTCTTGGAAGAAGCACTGCAGCAATGTAGATGAGCGCGTCGCCAAAATGAATGTATCCGCCATTTGCTCCATACGGAATGTGACAGATGTAAGCGGTCATCAATGTGATCATAGCCGCAAACAGTCCGGTGAGAGTCATTCGAGCCGCGGAATTGGTTGTAGTATGAGTTGCTTTCATAATTGATCGTCTCCTTTCTATTTACAGGTTACAGGAATTTCCTGTAAAAGCTTCCTGTTTCGGAAGCAGCATGGATAAATATTGTTCGTAATTAATACCGTCATTTCTTGGAATCTTTTCCTTGACCGTGTCGATCAGCGCTGCTTCCAGAAATGTTCCGGCAGTTTCGATGATTGACGGGATATCATCGCCCCGGGCAATGCCGGCTGCAAGGCAGGAGGCGAAGAGATCTCCGGTTCCGGAATAGCTTCCGCCAACATAAGGGAAAGACAGAAGCTTATGGTCTGTGGCGGAGATATAGAGATTGCCCATCCGTCGTAGGCCTTCTTTGTCAGTAAATTGTATCCCTGTCACAATGACATGTTTTGGACCTTTTTGACAAAGTTCTCGTCCTGCATGAATAATGGAGGAAACAAGAAGTTCATGATCTTCAATTCTCGCAAGCTGCTCATAAGAAATGTCGGAAAGCAGAGCAAGTTCTGTTAAATTCGGAGTGATAATATCGGCGCGAAGAGCAAGCTTCTTCATTTGTTCCAGAAGCTTTGGCGTGAACATCCGATAAGTCCGTCCATCATCGCCCATGACCGGGTCTACGAGAAGAAAAGTATTTTCCGTGTCAAAAGTTTCTATAAAATGAAATATCTGTGTGATCTGTTCTTCGCTTGCCACGAATCCGGTGTAGATTCCGTCGAAGGCTTGCCCCATCTTTGCCCATTCACTGCGAAAATGTTCCATTTTTTCCGTATAATCATCACAGTAGTAGCTTGGATAACCGGTTTGTGCTGTTAAAATCGCAGTGGGGAGCGGACAAGGCTGTACGCCCATGGCGGCGATGACGGAGATGGCAGCAGTAAGAGAGCAGCGGCCAAAACCGGACAGATCATTAATTACAGCAATTTTTTTTGTCATATTTTTACACCGTCCTTTTGAAGTAATCCTATAGTAACACTCGCGTGGCTTTGTTTCAAAGACCAGATAATCGAAATTCGACCAAGCCAGTTGAGACAAAAATAAAAAAATATCTTTTTGAGGCTTGACAAATAGAATAAAGTCATATATAATAATTTTTGCTGTGAAGATAGTAACAGTTGTGTGGGCGTAGCTCAGCTGGATAGAGCGTTTGGCTACGGACCAAAAGGTCGGGGGTTCGAATCCTCTCGCCCACGTAGAAAACCCTTGTAAGGATTTCCTTGCAAGGGTTTTTTCTGTATCAGCTTACAGTTTGTGACACAATAAAGAGATTAAAGGATGAGAGAAAATGAGAAAAAAGACTTACGTAAAAGGGATTGTGCTTGCGCTGCTTGCCGGAATTTTATGGGGGATTACCGGACCGCTTGGACAGTATCTTTTTGATGAGAAAACAATTACTCCGGAATGGCTGGTTACTTGCCGGTTGATCGCATCGGGATCAGTGATCCTGCTTGGATTGTTTCTGAAGAGACGTCTGGAAATATTCACGATATGGAAGGATAAGAAAGATGCCCTGCATATGATCATTTACAGCGTGGCAGGAATGATGGCGGTTCAGTACAGCTTCTTTATTGCTGTGGAGGCATCAAATGGAGGCACTGCAACAGTGCTTCAATATACGAATCCGGTCATGATTATTTTATATCTGGCATTTTTTAAAAAGGTACGCCCAAAGGCGAAGGAAGTGGCGGCGGTATTGCTCGCTTTAGCGGGGATTTTCCTCTTATCCACGAATGGAAATCTCCATACGCTTGTTATTACGCCGAAGGGACTCTTTATGGGACTGCTGTGTGCAGTATTTACGTGTTTTTATTCAATGCTGCCAAGAAGATTGATGGAGAAATATGATGAGGTTATGGTATGCGGGTGGTCCATGTTTATTGGAGGCATTGTACTTGCAATTTGGAAGAACCCGTGGGAAGTAGGAGCAGGAGCAGACTATCAAGTATGGGGACTGTTTGGAATGCTTGTTTTATTCGGAACAGTGATTCCGTTTATTGCATCTTTGAAAGCGATCATGCTGTCTGGTCCTATGTATGCTAATGTGTTGGCGAGCATTGAGCCGGTAGTGGCGTCTTTCCTTACGTTCCTGTTTTTAGGAACAACTTTCGGAGGGTTTGAGATTCTTGGATTTGGATGCATTATTTTGACGATTGTTATGTTGTCTTTGAATAAGAAAGTGGAGGCATAGCGGGTAAAATTATGCTACAATAAGTTCAGAATAAAATTTGAATTAAAGAACGGGAAATGATGAGGTGATATTATGGCAAAATATGTAATGGCGCTGGATGCGGGGACAACCAGCAACCGTTGTATTCTGTTTAATGAGAAAGGTGAGATCATCAGTCTTGCACAGAAGGAATTTACACAGTATTTTCCACAGCCGGGGTGGGTGGAGCATGACGCTTCGGAGATCTGGTCTACACAGCTTGGAGTGGCAGTCGAAGCAATGAGCAAGGTTGACGCAGATGCGGAGGATATTGCTGCGATCGGTATTACGAATCAGAGAGAGACTGTAGTTGTCTGGGACAAAGAGACGGGAGAGCCAATCTGTCCGGCAATCGTATGGCAGTGCAGAAGAACAGCGGAATATTGTGATTCTTTGAAGGAACGGGGACTTACGGAAATGATCCGAAAGAAAACCGGATTGATCATTGACGCGTATTTTTCGGGAACGAAGATTAAATGGATCTTGGAACATGTAGACGGAGCGGCACAAAGAGCGGAAAAAGGGGAACTTCTCTTTGGAACGATTGAGACATGGCTGATCTGGAAACTGACAAAGGGACGGGTTCATGTGACGGATTATTCCAATGCGTCAAGGACAATGCTTTTTAATATCAATACGCTGCAATGGGATGCGGAAATATTAGAATTGCTTGGAATTCCAATGTCTATGCTCCCGGAAGCAAAGCCTTCAAGCTGCGTATATGGTTATGCGGATGCCTCTTATTTTGGCGGAGAGATTCCGATCGGCGGTGCCGCGGGAGATCAGCAGTCTGCCCTGTTTGGACAGACCTGTTTCCAACCGGGAGAAGCGAAGAATACCTATGGTACAGGGTGCTTCCTTTTGATGAACACCGGGGAGAAGCCGGTATTTTCCGACAATGGATTGGTGACGACGATTGCCTGGGGACTGGATGGAAAAGTAAATTATGCGTTAGAAGGATCTATTTTTGTGGCGGGAGCGGCAATTCAATGGCTGCGGGATGAGCTGCGCCTCATTGATTCTTCTGCGGATTCAGAGTATATGGCGCAGAAAGTCAAGGATTCTAACGGATGCTATGTGGTTCCGGCATTTACCGGATTAGGGGCGCCGTATTGGGATCAGTATGCGAGAGGAACAATTGTGGGACTTACGAGAGGTGTGAATAAATATCATATTATCCGTGCTACACTTGAGTCGATCGCATATCAAGTCTGTGATGTGTTAAATGCAATGGAGGCAGATTCCGGAATTTCGCTTAGTTCCTTGAAAGTAGACGGAGGAGCAAGCGCTAATAATTTCCTTATACAGACGCAGGCAGATCTTATTGGAGCACCTGTGAAACGACCATCCTGTATTGAGACAACTGCCATGGGCGCTGCATATCTTGCCGGGCTTTCTGTCGGATATTGGAAGAATAAAGAAGATGTGCTGAAGAACTGGGCGGTAGACCGGACGATGGAACCTTCGATCACGCAGGAAGAACGAAAACAGCGGATCAAAGGATGGAAAAAAGCAGTAAAATATGCCTTTGACTGGGCGAGAGAAGAGGAAGAATAATTTCGATATGGAACAGGTAAAATTAACATGTCAGGTATGTGAAAATCATTGTGCACTGGAGGCAGAAGTAGAAGACGGTGAGGTCATGGATGTGATGGGAAATAGATGTCTGAAAGGCTTTTCCTATGCGCAGAGAGCGGTCACAGAGCTTCTGGAAGAAGAACGATAATTTTTGTAGATATTTTTTATGTGTAATTTTCTATATATAATGCACATAAAAATGAGTTTTCGGTAGACATTTCTGTGAAAATGTAATAAAATAGCTTTATTGAGGTTGTTTATATGGAAGTGAGCAACAAAGAAGGGAGATAAGTTACATGAAAGGAAATGTTATTGTAGGACAGTCAGGAGGACCTACTGCGGCAATTAATTCAAGTCTTGCAGGAGTGTACCGTACAGCAAAAGATCGTGGGGCAAAAAAAGTATACGGAATGCTTCATGGAATTCAGGGATTGATGCAGGAGAAATATATTGACCTGTCAGATCATATTAAGACAGAATTGGATGCAGAATTATTAAAGAGAACACCGGCTGCATTTCTTGGTTCCTGTCGTTATAAATTGCCGGAGATTCACGAAGACCGTGAAGTTTATGACAAGATTTTTGAGATTTTAAATAAACTTGAGATCGAAGCTTTTATTTATATCGGTGGAAACGATTCTATGGATACGATTAAAAAGCTGTCCGATTATGCAATCATTACCGGTCACCCGACAAGATTCATCGGATGCCCGAAGACCATTGATAATGATTTGGCACTTACGGATCACACACCAGGATACGGAAGCGCTGCAAAATATATCGGAACTTCTATGAAAGAGATTATCCGTGACAGCTTCTGTTTGGAATATAGCAAAGGACTTGTTACGGTTGTGGAAGTTATGGGACGTAATGCAGGTTGGTTGACCGGTGCAGCTGCACTTGCGGAAGGTGAAGACTGTGAAGGACCGGATATGATCTATATGCCGGAGCTTCCGTTTGACATTGTGAATTTCCGCGACAGAGTAGAGGCACTTCTGAAAAAGAAGACATCTGTTGTGGTTGCTGTTTCTGAAGGTATCTGTACTGCAGATGGAAAATATGTATGTGAGCTTGGAAACAGTGTAGATTTCGTGGATGCGTTTGGTCATAAGCAGTTATCAGGAACAGCAGCTTATCTTGCAAATTATATTGCGGGAGAGCTTGGATGTAAGACCCGTGCCATTGAACTGAGCACATTACAGAGAGCGGCATCTCACTGTTCTTCTCGTGTGGATATTCTGGAAGCTTATCAGGTTGGCGGTGCAGCGGTAAAAGCGGCAGATGAAGGAGACAGCGGCAAGATGGTTGTTCTTCAGAGATTGTCAGATGATCCGTATCAGTGCGGAACAGAAGTAAAGGATGTACACAAGATTGCCAATGATGAGAAGCTTGTGCCAAGAGAATGGGTGAATGAAGACGGAACTTACGTGACAGGAGAATTTGTGTCTTATGTAAGACCGTTGATCCAAGGGGATGTGTCACCGGTTATGGTAGATGGTATTCCGAGACACCTGTATACTCCGAGAGAGTTAAGCGAGAGATAATAAAAGGTTATCGATAGATAATTGAAAATGGAAGAGAAGAAGGCGGACTGCGGAAGCAGTCTGCTTTCTTTTTTTGGGGGGGGGGGGGGAAATTTTATAAAAAAGGATGGGATAAAACATAGATAATATCTATAAATCAGTTGATTTATTAATAATAACAATTAGTCAAGGATAGACACACAATGGTATAATATTTATCGAAGAATTTATTACGAAAGAGGGAGAATATTATGAAAAAACGATTGTTAAGCGTATTGCTCTGTGCAGGCTTAATCGCTTCTCTGGTAGTTGGCTGCGGAGGCGGAAAAGATGCGGGAAAAGACGGTGAAAAAGAAACTTTATCTGTATGGCTTCCACCATTAGATGATGAGACGGAAAAAAATTATGTTCCGCTTCTTGACAAATTTGAAGAAGAGAATAACTGTGAGTTGGATGTGCAAATTATTCCGTGGGATACTTATGAAGAAAAGTATATGACAGGAATCAATGCAGATGAGGGACCGGATGTAGGATATATGTATGTGGAAATGTTCCCGACATACATTGATTCCGGAGCAGTTGTTGATATGTCCGAGTATTTAAGTGATGAAGATTATGAAGAATATCTTTATCTTGATAAAGGGGAAATGATGGGTGGACAGTATGGTGTTCCGATTGTAACAGGTAATCCATTTATCATGTACTACAATAAAGATATCTTGGATGAATTAGGAGAAAAAGCTCCTGAGACTTGGGAGGATTTCAAGAGAATCTGTGAAAAGGCAACTAAAGATACTGATGGAGATGGAAAGATTGATCAGTATGGTTATGCAGCAGGATTTAATAATGGTGATATGAGCCCGTTGTATTTATTAAATTCCTATTACTATAGCTTATTATGGCAGAGTGGAAGTGATATTTATAATGATGATCTGAAATCTGTACGCTTTAATGACGAAGCTGGTGTAAAGGCTGTAGAATATTTGAAGAGCCTGACACCATATATGCCGGAAGATTATATGTCACTTGCAGCAACAGATGCATTCTCAAGCGTATTTGGCGGAGGAAAAGCTGCATTTGCATGTGCTCGTGCAATGCAGGCACAGACAGAATCTTTCAAAGAGACTTATCCAGACTTGAACTGGGATTATGTGACATCATTAAAAGGGGAGCAGTATGGAACCTTTGGTGCGGCGGATTGCTTAACATTGATGTCAGCATGTGAAAATAAAGAGCTTGGAATGAAATTAATTAAATATATGGTTGGATCAGAAGTTATGACTGCATATCACAAAGACCATTACGGTGCGCCAATGACTGCAGACGAGCCATATCAAGGTGATGAAAAACTAGAGAGAATTCTGACAGAAGACAGAGATAAATGGCGTCCTCTTCAGGCAGGACCATGCGGTTCAGACATTTTGCTGAATCTGACATCACAGCTTCAGGCAATTATGAGCGGAGATGCGGAAGTAAAAGAGGCGTTAGATGAAGCGGCAGATTATTCTAATGAGTTGCTGGACGAATATTGGGCTGACAAAGAATAGAATGAAGATGTGAAAAAGGTGCCTGCATAGTGCAGGTACCTTTTTGCTGATTGTTGATTGAACATAGGATTACTATTTTAAGTCGAAGGAGTATCACAAATGAAAAAGAAAAAGCAACACATTTTTGCGGCATATGGTTATATTGCGCCTATGGCATTGATATTAATTGTATTTTTAGGCGTATCTGTAATTATGTCAATCGTATTAAGTTTTACAAAATATAATATTCTGACTCCTCCGCAATTTAATGGTTTAGATAATTATGTCAGAATGCTGACAGATAAAAAACTTATAAAAGCATTTTTTAATACGTTAAAAATTATGGTTTATGTAGTGCCAATTCAAACGATTCTGGCAATTGGCACAGCTGTTTTGATTGCATCAAGAAAGAATACATGGCTTGGAAAGATTGCTAACGTGGTCATTTTTATACCTGTATTGTCATCCAATGCTGTTGTAGGAACCATTTGGAAGGCGATTTTAAATGGTAATGTGGATGCGATTGAAAAATTTTTCGCGTTTTTTGGAATTGATTGTTCTATGTTGCTTGGAGATGCGGCTTCAGCGCTTGTTACGGTCGCCATGGTATCTGTTTGGAAAAACATGGGATATTATGCAGTGCTTTATATCTCTGCGATTTTGAATATACCTAACAGCTATTATGAAGCGGCAAAAGTAGATGGAGCAGGCAGGTGGCAGCAGTTTCGTTATATCACGCTTCCGATGTTGAAACCAACTACTATTATGACTGTATTTTTAGGAATCACGACATCCTTGCAGTGCTTTGACATTATTTATAACTTGACAGGTGGTGGACCGGCAATGGGAACGACAACACTTGTGTTTTATGCATATGATCTTTGCTTTAAATCAGCAAGAGCAGGTTATGCTATGTCGGTATCGAATTTATTGTTTGTTTTGATTTTAGTTACTGCATTTGCGCAGCGAAAGCTAATGAAACGTGAAGTTTCAGAGATATAAGGAGGGAATGAAGCTGTGAAACGAGTAGAAAAATATACTGGAAGCTTCTTTTTGCTGATTATTATTGCAGGAAGTGTCTTTCCTTTTATCTATATGGGTGTTATGTCCTTGAAAAATACTTTGAGTGTGCGGGATTTTAATCTTGATAATTTAACTATGGAAAATTATGCGAAGATTTTTCAGACCGCGGAATTTGAACGATATTTTTTTAATAGCGTATTTGTAGCGCTTGCAGGAGTTGCCTTGGCAGTTTTTGTAAGCTGTCTTGCAGGATATGCGTTTGCAAAGATTAAGTTTCCGGGCAATGACCTTATCTTTTTTATTTTCATCATGACGCTGATTGTTCCGTCGGAAGTTATTATTGTGCCGTTATATTTGACGATTAAAAATTTAGGTTGGCTGAATACTTACCAGGCATTGATCCTGCCTTTGCCGACAGCTCTTGGAACGTTTATCATGCGGCAGGCGATTTTGGGAGTTCCCAATGAAATGCTGGAGGCTGCGAAGATGGAAGGCTGTTCGAATGTAAAAATATTATGGAAGATTATTATGCCTTTAGTTAGACCGGCAATTTTAACGTTGGCAATTTTTACTTTTGTAGGAGCATGGAACAATTTCTTGTGGCCTTTGATTGTAAGTACAAAGAGTGAAATGAAAACATTGCCGCTTATGCTGAGCGCTACCAAAACTCAATTTGAACAGAATATTGGATTGACAATGGCATGCGCAGCGGTCAATTTTCTGCCGCCATTTATTTTCTATATACTTCTGCAGAGCAGGTTTAAAGAAGGCGTTGTGCTAAGTGGTGTGAAAGGATAGCAGGTTATGGAGATAAAAAGATATTTGGCAGATGAAATGACTCCTGTAGAGAGGCGAAAAGCGATAGAAGAAGGGAAGCCATACGACCGTATTCCGTGCCTTCCGTGTATGGGAGAATTTAAATGTCAGATCAGTAAAGTGTCGATTAGAGAGATGTGGCATGATGCGCAGAAGATGGCAGATACAGAGATCGCATCTTATAATCGTTTTGGACATGAGCAATTGATGATCGGACCGAATTCTTATGGGATAGCAGAAATGTTGGGAGCTTATGTAGAATATCCCGAAAACCAGCTCCCTTATGTTAGAAAGCTATATCTGGACGAATTGGAGAAGGTGGATGAGTTAGGGCAGATAGAAATTAAAGAGCATCCACGTATGAGGGTGTTTACAGACGCGGCCCGTATTTTAGAAAAAGAAGCGTTGAAAACGGTGCCGGTATCTGCAAGTGCAGGTGGCCCTCTTACGATTGCATCTTATCTTCACGGAGCAGAAAAACTTTTGCGAGATTTTAGAAAGAATCCAAAGAAAGTACATCAATTGCTTCGTGTGATTACTGATGCAGAAAAAAGCAGCATAAAGATCATGGCTGAGTTTGGGCTGGGAGCAGCATTTGCAGATCCGGTTGCAAACCCTGAGCTGATCGGTCCTAAATATTACCGAGAGTTTGCTTTTCCGTATATGAAAGAGTTGACGGATTATGCCTATAAAATCAGTGGTAAAAAACCATTTTTGCATATGTGCGGAAAGACGTATCCGATATGGAAATATTTTCGGGAACTCCAATTAGAATCGATCAGCATTGACAATATCATTGATCTGAATAGAGCAAGGGAAGAATTGTCAGATGTGTTGACGGTTGCCGGAAATGTACCACCGGTAGATGTGGTGATGAATGGTACGAAAGAAGAAATTTATGAATCTGTAAAACAATGTATGGACATCGGAAAACAAATGGAAAAGGGGTATGTGCTGGCAACAGGGTGTGAAGTGCCATATGGGACAGAGCCTGAGAAAGTAGATTGGTTTATGGAAGCCGGCAGATTATACGGGAAGAAATAAAGATAAGGCAGATGCAGACGCATCTGCCTTATCTTTGCTTAATTCTTTGCTTAATTCTTTGCGCGATTTCATTTACTCCATCTTGATATTGTTTTGGGAGAAGGCATCCGTTAATTGAAACAAATTTTCACCTGATTTTTTGTGCATTTTTTTGGTGTGAAATTCCTTGCATTTTTGATAGGGATAACGTAAGATATAAACACTCTATTATTCTAAAGAGTCTTGTTTAGTCCTTTTATTTTTATCAAAAAATTCCTGAATGATTTCTAAAAAATTTTTAGTAACTATGGTGTTGAGAAGGAGTGATGAATTTGGCAGCGAAAGACAGTTATGATGTGCTGCGTTTGATCGGGCATGGAAAGAATAGCTATGTCAGCTCGGAAAATGTAACAGGAACGCCGCTGATCTATTGGTTAAAATATCATCCACATCTTGAAAAAGAGAGTTTGTTTCAATGGATGAAAGTGTTGGCAGAACAGTTGGATCAGTTTCATAAATGCAGAGGGAATCCTTGCTATCAATATGTCAATCCGTACAGTGTGATTGTAACGGAAGAAAGGGAACTGTATTTTCTTGATCTTGGAGCGGAAGATAACGAAGAGATGCTTCGGAAAATGCAGCAAAGAAGTGTGCGGGAATATTTTTTGCCCAAGGAAGAGGCGTATTATCAAAAAGCAAGTGTACAACTTGATATTTATGGACTGGGGCGAACCTATCAGTATTTGTTGTCTGAGACAGAGCAGGAACCGCCGCTTACAAAAAAAGAAATTTTAAAACTTCAAAAACTCATTTCAAAATGTCTGGATAGACATTCAAAACAAGTATTTCAAAAAGTTTCGGATATTCAAAAATATATTCCAGAATGTAAAAAAACAGAATACAAGAAGAAAAAGCTACTTCCTTTCGTGCCAGTGGTTACGGTGCTTTTCGTTGTGTTTGCAGCTTTTCGGGCAGAAGAACAGAAAGTGGTGAAAGGTGAGTCGAAAAAAGAAAGTGTTCAGATGACTAACAGGGAGGAAAGTGCGACAGATGTGGGGAAGGAAGAATTAGAGCTTGAACTTGCGCTCCTTTATTTTTTGAACCTTCAAGATTATGAAGAAAGCATCCAGCATTTGCAACAAGTGAAAGGCAATCCGGCTGCGGAAAATCTGGAAGTAATTGCAAGAAGTCTTGGAGGAGGAATGGTTTCGGGAAGTGAACTTAAGGAGGCGCTTCACAGACTTGAAAAAGAGGTAGTAGGAAAGGATTTTTCGGAGGAACAAGAACAAGCTTACTATGAATGTCTTTTGAAAGGATACGCACTTCTTACGGAGGAAGAAGATATGAAAGAGCTTTTAAGGATTGGACAGGCATATGAACAAATGGTGGAGGAAGTTCCGCCGGAAATATTGTTAAATATGGCAGATGCCAGTGAGAAATGTGGTCAATATAAGGAGGCATTTAAAATTTACGAAAGAGTTATGGAACATACGACAGATGCCAAGGAGAAAGAAACACTTTATGAAAAGCAGGCACAGGTAGCTGTCTTGGCGGAAATGTCAGAGAAAGGGTATGAGATATTAAGGGAAGGGATTAGAGAGTTTCCAGAATCGGTGAATTTGAGAATCGTATACATAAAACAACAATGCGAAGATACATCTATAGATCGGGAAGTATGTATGGCAGCAATCGGGGAAGCAATAAAGGAACTTCCGGCAATCTTAGAAGATGTACAGTTTCAAAAGTTAATGAAAGAATATGGTTTTAAAGTGGAAGGAGAAAAAGTATGGGAAGAAAATTAAAGACGTGGTTTTTGCTTTTGTTGATTCTTGCTTTGATTTATATCCAGCAAGCGCCTGCTATTTATGCGGGGGATTCCGGCAAGGTTACAGAAGAATCGGAACTTACAGAAGAATCAGAAGATCCAGAAGGGCAGGGAAATCCAGAAGAGCCAAAGCTTCCGGAAGAACCATTGGTTCAGTACCAAGTGGAGATTCCAAAAGAAGATGGGGAGAACGGTTGGTATGTTACAAGACCGGAAATAAAAATCTGCCATGTCAGTGGAAGAGGGATAACGAAATATAAAGTTGTTATGGGAAAAGAAGTAACAGCAGAAGGAAGTATTGAAGAAAAGGGAACGGAGATTGTATTAAAGAAAGATGTGTTCCGCGATGGAAGGAGTATGCTGTCTATTTGGATGGAAGACGAAGAAGGGAAGGTTGTAGAAGACTATTCCTTAGAACAGGAACTCAAGGTGGACACGAAAGCGCCGGAGGTTGAAATGAAAGCGCCTGCTGGATTTGTGGTGTGGTATCAAAAAGAAGTAAAGATTCACACTGTTGGAAAAGACGAGGAAAGCGGAATTAAAGAAATTGCATGTTATGTAGATGGGACTTATGTGGGAGAGAAAAAGAAGGCGGAAGGTGATTTTGTGATTAGAAAACCATCTGTGACTGGAAAATCTCTTGCGGTAATGGTGAGTGCGAAAGATCAAGCGGGAAATCAGAGCAGTCAGATTGAATCGCTCTATATTGATCAAGCAGAACCAAAGGTGAAGATCAGTGGTGCAGATGCTTATATGATTACAAGCAGACCGGTAACTGCGTTGTATGAGATTGCGGAAGAAAATGTATTAAGTGAATTTGCGGCAGATACGCAATGGGAAAATGTAACTGGGAAGAAGATGGTGCTTCCGGTTCCGGAGTGGGAGAAAACGGAGGCGGGAAGAAAAGTGAGCCAAACATTGACAGAGGATGGAATTTATCGAATTCATGTTACTGCGAAGGATCGAGCCGGATATGAAGCGGAAGACTACAGGCAGATTATTATTGATAAAGAAAATCCGGTAATCCGCTATGTGGATGATCTTCAAGGACAATATATGAAATCTTTTATGTGGAATTATTTGAAAGAAGAACTTGTACAAGATTTTACTACATATGCTTACGGAGTTAAGTTGGACGGTAATTTGTATCAAATGGGAAAAAAGGTTGATACAGAAGGCCGGCATCTTTTGGAAGTGCAAGCGGTAGACGCGGCGGGAAATGAGGCGTCTGCAAAAGCGGAGTTTGTGATTGATCACACGAAACCGGAGATTTTATTTTCAAATATAGAGGAGGGAAAGACATATGAAGAGGAATGTGTATGTAAGGTGGAACTTGAAAATGCAGAGGATGCAATCCAGAGAGTACAGATTAATGGAGAAAACCAGACGATTGACACCGGAAGTAATGCCTTTCAATGTACGCTCAAAGTTCATCAGGATTATGAGGTAGAAGTAACAGCAAAAGATAAAGCAGGAAATGTTGCAAAAGAACGTATTTATTTTAAGGTGGCGCCAAAGAAGAATATATTTGAGAAAATGGCAGAACCTGTGATGAGGAAATTGAATGGAGAAAAAGAAAGAAAAGCGGTGGAAACTGAGGAAGGAGTCAAAAACCAAAAGGATAAGTGGTGGGAAGAGCCGATGATTTGTCTGGGTATCATTTCCTGTACTGTGGCAGCAGGAGGCTGGTATGTTTTAAAAAGGCGTAAATCAGCGTGAGAATGTGCTAAGGCACATTCTCCGCTTCGATAGGCTATTTTAAAAACATGTGAATTAATTTCTCATTGATTTTCCGATAGGGCTGATATCGCATCGGAAGATCCAGCCATGTTTTCTTATCTACAATACTTTTATAGTGAGAAAATGTGCGGAATCCGTCTTTTCCGTGATAAGAACCCATACCGCTTTCGCCGAATCCTCCGAATCCCATTTCGCTGGTGGCAAGGTGGATGATCGTATCGTTGATACATCCTCCGCCGAATCCACATCGGGCAGTTACTTTTCTTGCCGCTGTTTTATCAGATGTAAAGACATAAAGAGCCAGCGGGTGGGGCATGGAATTGATTTTGTGGATTGCCTGATCAAGAGAGTCATAGGTCAAAATCGGAAGTATAGGACCAAAGATTTCTTCCTGCATGACTGCATCGTCAAAGGTTACATGATCCATGACGGTCGGTTCGATTTTTAATGTTGTACGATCACATTTTCCACCGAAGACAACCTTGGAGGAATCTATCAGTTTTGTAATACGGTCAAAATGCTTTTCATTGATAATCTTTCCATAATTTTTGTTTGTTAGCGGTTCAGACCGGAACTGTCTTTTTATCTGTCGTTTGATTTCGGCAAGCAGCTGATCCTTGATCTTGCGGTCGCAGTAAATATAATCGGGAGCTACGCAGGTTTGTCCGCAATTTAAATATTTACCGAACACAATTCTTCTGGCAGCCAGTTTGATGTTTGCGCTTTCTTCTACGATGCAGGGACTCTTGCCGCCGAGCTCTAATGTGACAGGAGTCAAATGTGCCGCTGCATGGCGCATGGCTTCTTTTCCTACGGTCTGGCTTCCGGTAAAGAAAATATAATCAAAATGTTCATTTAACAGACAGGTGTTTTCTGCCCGTCCGCCTGTAATGACAGTGACATAACGTGCATCGAAGCATTCTTCGATCATAGACTGGATGATGGCGCTTGTGTAAGGTGAATAAGCGCTTGGCTTTAAGACAACCGTGTTGCCTGCTGCTAAAGCGTCTACCAAAGGATCAATAGTCAGAAGAAAAGGATAATTCCACGGACTCATGATTAGAGTGACACCGTACGGCGACGGTTTTTTAAAACTTCTGGAGTGAAATTGTGCCAGTGGTGTGAGTACATTCTTCTCTTTTGCAAAAGAACGGATATGCTTTAGCATGTATGTAATCTCGCTTAGCACAAGACCGGTCTCGCACATATAGCTCTCAAAATCACTTTTCCCAAGATCTTTTCGGATAGCCTTCCCGATTTCTGCCTCATGTGTAAGAATGTAAGACTGTATTTTTTTGAGTGCTTCAATCCGGTGTGACAACGGAAGTGAAGCTCCGGTGTAAAAATAAGTTCGCTGCTTTTCGACAATTTGTCTTATCTCGATTTCGGTCATAGTGATTACCTTCCTTCTTCTTTCATTAGCATATAGTAAAACTTTTCCAATTCCTTGGCGTTCATAAGAACAGGAACCGGATAGAGAGGATTCGCTTCTTTGTCGGCATAGTGGGAAAGTTTTGGAATATCTTCTTCCTTGATCTCAGGTACGATATTACCAATTCCGAACCGTTTCTTCATGGCTTTGATCTCATCAATGAAGGCGTAAGCGGCTTGTGTGTAAGGGGTACCTTTTTCCACAATGCCTGCGGCAACTGCCAGTTTGGCAAGCTTTTTGTGAATGGTTTCCCCGTATTCTTCCAGAACATGTGGAAGAAGGATGGCATTTGCAAGCCCGTGAGGAATATTGTATTGACCGCCCAGTGAATGAGCGACAGCGTGTACATATCCAACGTAAGACTTTGTAAATGCACATCCGGCATAGTAAGAAGCGTGCAGCATATTTCTTCTGGCGTCTACATTTGTACCGTCTGTATAAGCAGTGTCAATATTTTCAAAAATTAACTTTACTGCGAGCAAAGCATCTTTTCGCGTTCCATAAGTGGTGGATCTTCCGATATAAGCTTCCACAGCGTGCGTGAGCGCATCCATTCCGGTTGTAGCAGTGATAAATGGGGGAAGGCTTAATGTAACTTTAGGATCTAAGACAGCATATTTCGGGATAAGCGGGAAATCATTGATGGCATATTTGTAGCGGGTTTTTGCGTCTGTGATCACTGCGGCAAGAGTGGTTTCACTTCCGGTACCGGCTGTGGTTGGAACCGCCATGAGTAGAGGAAGCTTTTTGTGTACTTTCAAGATTCCTTTCATATTTGCCAGAGATTGGTTTGGTTTTGCAATTTTTGCGCCAACAGCCTTGGCGCAATCCATGCTGGAACCGCCTCCGAAGCCGATGATACAGTTACAGCCGCGGGATTGGTAGAGTTTAAGCGCTTCTTCTACATTAGTGGTAGTAGGGTTGGCAACGGTCTTATCATAGATGGTATAGGAGATACCGGATTCACAGAGGTATTTTTCCAATCGTTTTGTTAATCCGAGATTCGTAATCTGTGTATCTGTTATGATTAGTACGTTATTGCAGCCTTCCTGCTCTATAATTTCCGGCAGTTTTTTTACACTGCCTGTAATCTTAGGAGTCCGATAAGGGAGAAAAGGCAATGCAATTTTTAGTGCTGTTTGAAAGGTTCTGCAATAGATTTTTTTAAATTTATTCATTGTTAGTTTTCCTCACTGTGTGAATCTAAATTGGTGCAGATGTTTTGGAGATTATCTGCAATGGTAAACAAAGTGCGATAGAAGATCGCTGGATCTTCAGGTGGGATATTTTGGCTTGCTTTATCTACGGCTTCATTTATGAGTTGATTTACCTTTTCGGCGCACTGAAGACCGCGATCTGTCAAAACAGCCTTGGCACGATATTTTTTTGTATCAGAAGAAGTAATATAATCAAGGTATTTGTTTTTTTCTAGGTCTGCCAGTATGCGTGAAATTCCAGCCTTATCTTCTTGACAGAGAGAACAGAGATCGGAAGCAGTCAGTCCGTCAGGATGTGTGGCTAAAAAATAAATACACATAACGTGAGTTCCCTTTAGTCCGAGCGTTCCCATGTAATATTTTTTGATCTTCTGAATACTTTTATATATGCGGACAACGCCGGTGGTCAATTTTTCAAATCGATCATCCAATAGAATAACACCTTCTTTCTGCGAGATGTTGATTAATCAACAAAATAACAAGATGAATATAACAGTAAGGAAAATATTTGTCAATGTTAGGGAGGGGATTTAGATCTTTTTATTAGAAAAGATCAAGTGTCTTGACAAAATTCTAGCAGAAAGGTTCTATACGAATCTGCAGTTCAGTAATGTGTTCCCGCACATCCTCGGATTGATGAATATCTACCCACAGTAATTCGAGAACCGGTCCCTTTAGTGTCAGATTATGGGTGGCGGCATAGTCGAGCAGTTTCGGAAAATATGTCTGATGTTGATGGGAATCGCCATGATAGCTGATAGACAGATAATGTCCGGCGTCTAAAATGGAGCTTCCATTGCGGTCAATGATGAATACACCTTCATAATCCTGATACAATGCTTGCTTTGCTTTTGTAAGCGGGAGAAGAGAACCGATTCGATTATTTCCGATAATGTAAAGATTGTTTTTATCTTTATTCAAAAGCTGCTTGATCAGCATGTCCATTTCTTCGTCTGTGTGGAAAGGATGGGAGATAATATGGCAGTTACGTTCGGGAAATTCTTTTTCTACTACATTTCCCAATGGTTGTATTTCTGCTTCACATAATGTGCTGAGGCGTTCAGATACATTTTCTCGTAACTGTGTCAAAGACTGAATGTGGCTGTCTATAATGGATAATTCTTCATTTAATAGATCTTTGGTTGAGGAAACGCTTCGTGAACGGATGTAGGCGGCGATTTTTTCCATAGGGAAGTTCAGTTTTCTTAAATCTCGGATGACATTTAAGCGCCAGAGGTCATTGAGACCATACATGCGATAGCCATTTTCGCCGCGAGTCGGATTCAACAGTCCCAGTTCTTCATAGTAGCGGAGAGAATCAGGACCGATCTGATAGAGTTTTGAAAATTCACCGATTTTATAAAATTGTTTCATAAAGTATTTCTCCCGTCATTACTATAATCCTAATTTGAATGTTTTGATATTTACATATATTACTCAAACTTCGCACTTGAATAAGTGCGTATGCACCTTGAAAATTCAATAATAACTGGCATAAAAATAGCATGAATACCATCTGGTTTGATATAATTGAGTTGTCCAAAAACAATTAAAACCGGAGGCTCATGC
>OLNJ01000502.1_pt1 | contig 32618 bp, 26 predicted proteins | sample 1672191 | NCBI WGS metagenome assembly OLNJ01 (sample SAMEA3136657, study PRJEB25190) | human gut metagenome | biome: human gut; feature: human-associated habitat; material: faeces | place: Austria | collected 2013 | reverse complement strand
AGCGAGCAATTCTATGAAAAATCAAGCTATTTTTTCATATCAACTTAACAGATTCTTTTCTTTTGTATAATTATAACTTTAAGTTTGGCTTAGCATTTAAACTTAAGTTATTTTCCTTCCCATTTATAAAGTTATAATATGCAGCACTACCAATCATAGCAGCATTGTCTGTACAAAGAATCATATCTGGGAATAATACATCTATTCCTTTCTTTCCTGCAACTTTTATTAAATTCTCTCTTAAGGTTGAATTAGATGCTACGCCCCCAGCTATAGCTATCTTATTCACTTTTCTTCTTTTACAAGTTAATAATACATTTTCAGTTAATACATCAACTACAGCTTTTTGGAAAGAAGCCGCAACATCTGCTGCATTAACTTCAATGTTTTGCATTTTACACTTATTCAAATAATTTAATACTGCAGATTTTACTCCACTAAATGAGAAGTCTAATGTGTCTTCTTGGAATTTAGCTTTTGGAAACTCAATAGCATTTGGATTACCTTCCTTAGATAATTTATCTATCTTAGGACCTCCTGGATACCCAAGCCCTAAAGCTCTAGCTACTTTATCATAAGCTTCACCAGCAGCATCATCTCTTGTTTGACCTATTACTTCATATTGTCCATAGTCTTTTACGTGAACTATAAACGTATGTCCACCAGATACTACTAATGATACAAATGGTGGCTTTAAGTCCTTATGCTGTATATAATTAGCACATATATGTCCTTCTATGTGATTTACTCCTATTAAAGGTTTTTTAGTTGCAAAAGCTAATCCTTTCGCATATTGTAAGCCTACTAAAAGTGCTCCAACAAGTCCAGGTCCATATGTAACTCCTATAGCATCAATTTGATCTAGAGTTACATTTGCTTTTTGAAGTGCTTCTTCTACTACTCCGCTTATTACTTCAATATGCATTCTTGATGCAACTTCTGGTACAACTCCACCAAATTTTTTATGTGTATCTATTTGAGATGCTATTACATTTGATAAAACTTCCCTACCGTCTACTACTACTGCCGCAGAAGTTTCATCACAACTTGACTCTATAGATAAAATATATTTTTTTTCCATATATATACCTCTTCTTTTCTTGTTTTTACAATACTTGTATTATATATCATCAATTATTTATATTCAAACTATTACTTGTTAATTTATTCTTTCTACTGTATATTTTAGTATAGATTTAGAACTACATCTAACTATTACGAATATTATATACTTATTAAACAAATTATTCATCATTTTTTGGATTTTTAAGGAGATTTATATGAATACTTATGCTAAAGTTATTGTCCCAGGGTCACCAATTTCAAAGTCAAATTTCAAATTACATAATAAAGATGGTAGAGCAATTCTTCCTTACAATACAGGTAAGGTACATGATAAATATGCATTATATGAAGAAGAAATAGCTTACTATGCCAGAAGTCAAAATCCAACTATAGTTTTTGAGGAATCATTAATTGCAATTTTAAAAGTTTATTATAAAAGCGAAAAACGTCATCCAGATACAGCTAATATTACAAAAAGTATCTTTGACGGAATAGAAAAGAGCGGCTTAATAGTAAATGATGCTCAAATAAGAAGAATAATTGTAGAGGAATTTTATGATAAAGAAAATCCTAGGTTTGAACTTGAACTTTTTGCAGAAAGTAAATTCTCATTATCTTATTCACTAATAGAAAATGTTGATAGAAAAGATAAGCTCTTATATTCTTCACTAAAAAAATCTACTAAAGCTCCTATTAAGAAAAAAGAAGAAAAACTTAAATCTTCAAATAGCGTTTGTTCTGTTTGTAACAAGACAGTAGATCTTAATTCATGCGTAAAAGCTGATGGTGGAAAAACTATTATATGTAGAACTTGTTTTACAAAGTTATTTTAAGGAGATATAAAATGAAAGATAATTTCGTTTTTTTAGGAGATAGCCTAACCTTTGGTTATGGAGTAAATAAAAAAGAGTGCTGGGTTGAATTAATTGCTAGTACTTCTGAATTTAATATAATAAATAAAGGTATTAATGGTAGCACTACTATAGATATGCTTGTAAGATTTGATAAAGATGTAATATCCCTTACCCCTAGAAAGGTATTTATTATGGGTGGTACAAATGATTTATTATGTAATAGAAGCATATTATCTATAAAGTCAAATATCGAATTAATGATTAAAGATTTAAAATTAATTAATTCTGACATAATTATAGGAATACCTCCAGATATAATTATTGAAGATGCTTATAATTTATTTATGGAATCACCTACATATGATTATTGTAAAGCCTCACTCCCAATATTAAGAGAAAATATCATTTCTCTTTGTAATAATTATAGTTGTAAATATGTTGATTTTTATTCTTTAACAAAAAACAATATAAAAAGTAATATTTATCTCGATGGAATACACTTAAATCCTAAAGGACATCAACTTATGTTAAAGGAGTTCTTGAAATAAAGTGCGAAGCACTTTATTTCATTTGTGATGCTACTATTTTTCCAACTTTATATCCATCTTCTCCACTATTGAACAATCCATTACTACCATTTATAATTGTTCCACAACAATATATATCATCTATAGATGTTTTATAATTTTCTATCTCTAAAGAGTCTTCATTTATCTTAATATTACTATTTTTTAAATAATCAATTTCTGGATAGTATCCAATAGCAAGAACTAAAGAATCACACTCTATAATTTTAGATTCCTCTTTTCCACTATAATTTTCTATTCTAGCCCACTCTATTCTTTCACTTCCACCAACTTCGACAACTTCACTATTACATATAACAGGTACATCAAATTCATCTATTATATTAGCTAAATCTTCATTTACGCTTTCTCTTGACGTTATTATACCTTTTACTTTAGCTCCTTCAATAACAAGTCTTCTCGCTAATATATATGTCCACATTGTATTACCTGATAATATTACTTCTCTTCCTGGTAATAAACCTTGAAAATTTACTAATCTATGAGCTGCAGCCGTTGAGAATATTCCTGTATATTTATGTATTGGCACTATTATGTTACCTGTGTACTTCTCTCTACATCCAGAAGCTAATATTATTTTATTGGCTATTATCTCTGCTTCCCCTTCATAAGGATTAACATACTTAATCTTTTTATTATCAGTTATCTCTAAAACTCTTGTATTATTTTTAAACTGTCCATTTAAGCTAATATATGTTGTAATTAATATACTAGCAAATTCCGGACCTGGAACCTTTTCTCCTAAATGAAATTCTCCAAAATCATTATTTATAAATAAGTTTAGGTTTCCACCTAAATCCTCTTCTTGCTCTATTATTAAAACATTTTCTATATTTTCTTCTAATGCTGCTATTCCAGCTAAAAGTCCTGATGCTCCAGCCCCTATAATTACTAAATTATATTCCTTCATTATTATCCCTCCATACCTTAATTCTTAGGTACAATAAGCTTTATCCCTTTTGGTATTATTTCAAAATTAAATTCATTAGACTTTATTATTTCTCCATCTATATTACTTATTATTTCTTTTTCAGAAATTATTTTTAGAGTTTTACATTTATTATAATAAGTATCTTTAAATTTTCTAATATCTTTTTTAGTTAAAAAAGCTACTAGATATCTTAGAATTTTATATGGATTAGATTTTTTTATCCCATAAAAATCTAAACTTCCATCTGACAATTCAGCATCTGGAGCTAAAACTATTCCTCCACCATAATATCTACCATTAGCTAATGCAACTAAAAACATTTCATCAGTATTTTCTACACCATCTATTATAAACTTTATTTTTTCAGATTTAAACTTAAATAATGATACTAATGCTCCTAATATATAAGCTAATGACCCCGATATAATATGTTTATTTTTAAATATCTTTGCATTCAAATTAACATCTGCTGGAAAACCAATTGCAGATATATTTATAAAATACCTATCGTTTATACATCCAACATCTACTTCTTTACTTTCACCCTCTATAGTATCTTTTATGATATTGCTTAAATCACTATAATCTAAATAACTTCTTACAAAATCATTTCCTGATCCAGCTGGTATTATTCCTAAAGATGCATTTTTTCCTATTAATCCGTTTATAACTTCATTTAAAGTTCCATCTCCTCCTACAGAATAGACCTTACATTCTTCACTATAATCATAATTTTTGACAACATCTGTAGCTTCTTCCGGTCTTTCAGTAGTTATAATTTCATAGTAGTCATCTTCATCTTCAAAATATTTTTCTATTATTTCTTTACACCTAATTGCATTTCCCTTACCTGCAATAGGATTAATAATAAATAAATGCTTCATACTATAATACCTCAATAAAAAATTTATAGCTATTTATAAATATGTATTTAATTTATAAATAGCTATATGACAGATCCTTAATTTAATTTTATATTATTTTACATATATTGTAAATAATTATTCTCCTGCTACTGAAAGGCCATTTACTTTAATAGACGGACTTCCTACACTACTCATAGGGAATAATAAGTCATTTCCTATTTCTTCAATATTTTTTAACATATCAAAGAAATTACCTGCTATAGTTATTTGTTCAACTGGAAATGTTTTTTTGCCATTCTCTATATAGAATCCTTTTGCTGCTAAAGAGAAATCTCCAGTTATTGAATTAGCACCTGAGTGTAATCCTGCAAAATCACAAATTATTAACCCTTTATCTATTGATGATATTATTCCGTCAAAATCCTTATCTCCTGGTTCAATATAAAAATTAGTTGGAGAAACTGATATAGGTGAAGCATAAGATCCTTTAAATCCATTACCAGTTGACTTAACTCCTGCTTTATTAGCTGTTTTTAAATTATGAAGTAAAGTTTCTAGTTTACCATTCTTTATTAAATATGTTTTCTTAGTTGCTACTCCTTCATCATCAAATCCTACAGTTGCTAATCCATCTTCTAAATGTGGATCATCTACTAAAGATACATTTGAACTTGCAATAACTTCTCCTTCTCTATCTTTTAATAAACTTAATCCTTTTTGAGCTGCATCTGCGCTAAATACTCCTGCAAAAGTTGAAAGTAAAGATACCATTGCTTCATTTTTTATTACTATTGGATAACTACCTGACTCAATGCTCTTTCCATTTACTTTAGATAAAGCCTCTTCTATTCCCTGTTTTGCTATCTTCTTAACATCAACCTCATCTAAAGATTTTGCTACTACATATCCAAAACCATCATACATTTTATTATCAATAGTAAGTATAGGTACAACATACGCAGTTAATATATTAGATTTATTTTTTAAATTTAATCCTTTTGTATTAATTATTCCATATTTTCCAGAACTATAACTAACTGAACATCCACTAAAGCTAGTTACTTTATCTGAAAGCTCCTTAGCTTTTCTCTCCATTCCTAATGCTATATTTATAAGCTTATCAGCTTCTATATTTTCTAATGCAGGATAATAAGTGCTAACATCCTTATATTCCTTATCTCCTTCATATATAAACTGAATATCGTCACTTTCTACGGCTAACGCACTTTCCTTTGCACTTCTTACAAGCATATCTATAGCTTCTTTATCTAATATCTCAGTATATGAATATCCTATTTTATCATTTATCTTTCCTCTAAATGATAGTCCATAGGAGTTATTTAAATTATATTTTTCAACTTCACCTTTATATACTCCTATACTAAGGCTTTCTCTATCAACATAATATACTTCACATTCAGCAAATCCAACTTCTTTTGCTTTATCAAATAATTCATTAACAAATTGATTTAATTTCATAAATATCCCCCCTATCTTCCACCTACAGTTATTTCACTTACTCTTATCATTGGTTGACCAACATTTGTAGGTATGCTTCCTGATGATGATCCACACATTCCTTGACCTTGTGTCATATTATTTCCTACCATATCTATATTCATAAGTATTTCGCTACCTTTTCCTATTAGGCTAGCTCCTCTTACTGGTTCTTGTATTTCACCATTTTTAACTATATATCCTTCAGATACTGCGAAGTTAAATTCTCCTGTTACTGGATTTACAGAACCTCCACCCATCTTCTTCGCATATAATCCATCTTTAATTGATTTTATTATTTCTTCTGGTGAATCCTCACCGTTAGCTATATAAGTATTAGTCATTCTTGAAGTTGGAGCAAATTTATAACTTTGTCTTCTTCCACTTCCTGTTGGAGCCATCCCCATTCTTCTACCATTCAATCTATCTATCATATAAGATTTTAAAATACCATTTTCAATAAGAACATTCTTTTGAGTTTTATTACCTTCATCATCAATGTTTAATGAACCCCATGCATTAGGAATTGTACCATCATCAATAGCTGTGACCTTTGTTGAAGCTATTTGTTCACCAAGTTTTCCAGTAAATACAGAATTTCCTTTTGCTACAGCAGTTGCTTCCAATGAGTGTCCACAAGCTTCGTGGAATATAACTCCACCAAATCCGTTATCTATAGCTACCGTCATTTTACCTGCTGGACAATTTTTAGCATGAAGCATTGTATATGCTATTCTTGAAGCTTCTTTTCCATAGTACTCTGGATTTATATGATTAAAAAGTTCAAATCCCATATGAGCTCCTGGTCCTTCAAATCCAGTTTGATTTTCTCCATTAAGAGATGCTACTGAATTAATCGCAAGTCTTGTTCTAACTCTCTTATCCTCTACATATAACCCTTCAGTGTTTGCGATTAAAACATTTTGCTCTTTATCTATATAATTTACTCCAACTTGAGATATTTCGCTGCTATAATCTTTGGCTGCATTATAAGCTATCTTCATAACACCAATCTTTTTATTTATATCAATGCTAGATGGCATGTGTATAATTGGATGTGAATTTTTGATAGTTGTACAGTCTAATACTATATTTTTTTCTTCCTTGGCTTCTCCAAGAGCTAATGCTGCTTTATAAGCAACATTAAGTAATGATGATAAACTATTGTTATTTGTATAAGCATATACGCTTTTTAACCCTTTAAATATCCTTATTCCTATTCCATAGCTTCTTCCACCAACAGAATTTTCAACTTTTCCATTAAGAATTCCTATAGTATTATTTATAGTATCCTCTTCAAATATTTCTGCAAAATCTCCTCCTGTAATTAAACACCTTCCTAAAACTCTTTGTGCTACTTCTCTTGATAACATTCTATTCCTCCTCTATATATATCTCGCTTCCATCATTAAAAGCTTTTTGCCATTCATCTACATATCCACTAGTGCACCATTCTGCCATTATTATTTCTTCATTTTCCTTCATTGGTATATTTATTAATGGTGAACCTTGTAAGTGTCCATCTTCTATTCTATATACAGTTAAATAATTTTTATATTTAACTATTGCTATTTCTCCATTAGGTGAAGTATATGCATCTGATAAAAAAGGTACTTCTCCTTTTAATATTTTCCATGGTACTAATAAAGAATTAAAATTAATTAACTTTGTATTTGGAGCTATAGAAGTACTAAAATCTTTACCATCTTCATTTTCTTTAACTGATGTTATTTTACCTTTTAATATCCATTTACCATCATGTCTATCCATAGTTATATTAGTATAATCTACTGTATTTTTATAATCTTCTTTATCTTCATCTGTTATATTTTCATAAGCCTTTTTAAAGTCAGCATCATATAACTCTTTAATATCTTTATTAAAAAGCTGTTCTATAGTTAATCCATCATTAGAGTTAATATTATCTACAGGTATTATTTTATAATCATGGTATTCATTTATAAAATTATCTCCTCTATAACTTTCTAACGCTATATAATCATTTCCTATAAAATTAATACTTTTATAAGTACTTACCTCTTTATTATATTCACTATTACTAACTATTTTTCCTTCTAAGGTACTTATCTCAAAGTAATCAAAATGTTTATTGTCTATCTCATCATATTTAAATTTTATAGACCAAATACCATTTATTCTCGGAAATATAATATTCTCTTTTTCATATATAGCATTTATATAGTCATTCTTATAACTTATCCAAATAGTTCTATATTCATCTTGAGTATAGCTACCATCTTCATTTAACATTCTTGGTTTTTTTAGTCCAATCATAACACCAACATCACTATTATTACTATCATCTATAGAATTATCATTGATTATATTTCCATTATTAACAGTAAAATTTGTATCACTACTAATCTTTTTTAAATATATTAAGTCTGACCTATATATCATAACTATATTATCATCATCTAAAATTATAAATTCACATAAAGTTATATTATTATCTATAGCCGAAATAATATCTACTCTATCTTTTGATCCCATAAATCTTTCTGCAGTAATATTGTTTTCATATGATATTACATAGCTCTTATCTACAACCTTTAGCTTATATCTAACGTTTGCAACTAAAGAATTAAATATTTTTATAGAATCTTTTTTTATTTGAACTTCTTTTCCTGTTAAATCTTCCGCTTCATTATATTTATCTTCTGATATACTAGAATAACTTTCTACTATCCATGTTCCACTATACTTAAACGTATTATCTACTAGTATATCATCTAAATTATTTGACTTTGAACATCCTATAAATATTATATTAAGGATAAGAACTACTACAAACAACTTATATTTCATACTACTTTTCCTCCTTAATATTCGGAATAGTAATTTTAACTGATGTTCCTTTTCCAAGTTCACTTTCTATATTGAAAGTTCCCTTATGAAGTTTTATTATTTCATCACATATGGATAATCCAATTCCATTCTGTGAATTGCTATTTTTACCTTTATAAAATTTTTCTTTTACTTTAGGCAGTTCTTCCTCACTTATTCCTACTCCACTATCTATAATAGTAAATTTTATATCACTTTCATTTTGGTCTACAAATAAACTTACCTTTCTTTCTTTATCAGTAAATTTAAATGCATTATCTAATATATTTATTAAAACTTGTTTCATTTTATTGTAATCAAAAAATCCTTTAGATACATTATTACTAATATCTACATTAAACACTATATCTTCGTTTACTGCCCTAGGTTTCATATAATTTTCAATATGAGTTACAAAGCTTCTTATATCAACATTTCTTTTATTAAGATGAACTATCCCACTTACTAGCTTAGAAAAATCTAATAGCTCTTCAACCATAAGCGTAAGCCTATCAGTTTCTTTTTCAATTATATCAAATCCCATTTTTAATGTTTCTTTATCTGTCTCATCATCATTTAAAGTAATAACCCAACCTTTAATTGCAGTTAGTGGAGTTCTTAATTCATGAGAAACTGAAGATATAAATTCATTTTTTAATTTTTCTCTCTTTTCTATCTCTGATGCCATGTAATTTAATGTATTAGATAATTGAGTTATTTCTTCATTGTTATATACTGAACTCTTAATCTTTAAATCTCCACTTGCCATCTTTTTAGCAACTTTAGTTATTGATTTAATAGGATCTACTATTGATTTTGCCATTAATATACTCAATATCAATCCTATTAATATAACTATTGAAGATATTATTAAAAACAATATTATAAAAGCATTTATTGTATTATCTATATCTTCTAACGAAGATATAACTCTTATTATTCCATTTAATTCACCATTTATTATTATAGGATGAGATACAATCATTATATTTCCATGATAATAATCACTTTTACCAACCCATCTAGCAGTTTCTCCATTAATAGCCTTTCCTATGTCAGGAGTTTGTAGTAACTTATCATCTCTTATTCCTATAGAATCCATAAGTAGTTTTCCGTTTGGATCTAATATTTCTACTTGTGCATTTATATTATTCCAAAAAGAATCTATATTGTCATAGATATTTTGTATTAATGTCTGACTTGAAAAATACTTATCATAAAAATTTATTGATGATTCAATCTGATTTGTTAAAAAGTCTTGTCTATTTTTATAGTAGTATTCCTTAAAGAAAACTATCATAAATATATCTAATATTATTACAGTAGATACAATTACTATTAGAAAGTTCTTTATTAATTTACTCCTTACACTATTCATCTTCTTTACCATTCCATCTATACCCTGTTCCCCATATAGTTTCTATATATTTTGGTGCAGATGAATCATTCTCAATTTTAGCCCTTAACCTTCTTATATTAACATCTATTATCTTTAAATCTCCAAAATAATTTTTTCCCCATAATATATTTAGTAGCTCATCTCTAGTAAATGCCTTTTTAGGATTTTCTAAAAATAACTTCATAAGTAAATATTCCTTTGGTGTTAAGTCTAACTCTACATCATTCTTACTAACTTTCTGTGAATATAAATCTATTTTAAATGGCCCATTTTCAAGTATTTCGTTTCCTTTCTCTTCCTTACCTATGCGTCTTAATATAGCCTTTATCCTTAATATAACTTCCATAGGATTAAATGGCTTTACAATATAATCATCTGCTCCATATTCTAATCCTATTATTTTATCCATATCCTGTCCTTTTGCTGTAAGCATAATTATTCCTATATCACTTATTTTTTCTCTTAGTATCTTACATACTTCAAATCCATCTATACCTGGTAGCATAACATCTAATATAACAATCTTTGGTCTTTCAAGTAATGCTATTTGTATACCTTCTTCCCCATTATCACATTCCAACACATCAAAATTATTTCTTTTTAAATTTATTTTTAAAAAACCTCTTATACTAGCTTCATCTTCTATTAATAATATCTTCTCCACTTTTCTACCTCCATTTTATATAATTATATAACATGTTTTCTATTTTTTACTACAATATGAATTTGAAAATATAGTATATCTCTTTAAATGTAACTTATATAAATATTCACTTTTTCTTTATTATGCTTATACTTTATATAAAAAATGCCGAATAAATAGTTTATACTATTTATCCGACATTTAAGTTTATTTTAATGTTTTGAATTCATATCCTTGACTTTTTAAGTAATCTATAGCCTTCCCTAAATATTGTGCAGTACTTTCTTTTGCATCTGTATCATGCATTAAAATTACTATAACATCGTTATTTCCCTCTAGGTCTGTTACAGTCTCTTGTAATCTAGCTAGTAATTGATCTGGACTTAATCCTTGCCCCTCTGCATCTCCATTAAGAGTATTCCAATCAATATATGAATATCCATCTTGTTCTAAAACACTATCTATAGTTGATGTATCCCAAGAACCATGTCCACCTGGAAATCTTATAACCTTTGTACTAAAATTCTCTCCTAGTACTTTTTTCATTGCATCTTCTGACTTTTTCATATCATCCATAAATACATCTGCATTAACTACTCCACCTGGATACAATACATCATATCTATGACAATATCCATGATTTCCAATGGCATGCCCTTCTTTAACTATTCTTTTTAAGGCTCTTTTAGCATAGTCATTTTTATCAACCATACTTCCTAATATAAAAAATGTAGCTTTTACATCTTTTTCTTTTAAAACATCTAATATTTCATCTGTAACATATTCTGATGGCCCATCATCAAATGTTAAATATGCAATTTTCTTGTTATCTTCTCTTTGATAATTCCAATAAGTTAATCTATTTTGGACTTCTCTAGCATCTGTAGCATTTATATCTTCTTGTAATGGCAAGTACACCATTTCATCAGAATCTACTTTTTTATTGTTTGATTCATTATCATTAATATTTTCTTCTTTTAACTGATTTTGTTCTTCATTGGTTTCTTTGTTATCACTAATTATATTAATATTATCTTTAATATCTATGTTATTTTCTTTATTTGTACCTAATGACATAGTATTAAGTGATTTTAAAGCTACTGTACTTATAACAAGTGCAATAAATATTATTATTGTTGCTCTTATTAATTTATTTAACTTCCTCTTATTCTTTTTTAATCTATTTGAATGTTTATAATTCCTACCTTTTTTAACCGTATTGGCTCTTTTACTTTTCATCTGTTAAACTCCCCTTAATCACTTTAATTATTGCCTTGATTAAATTATATTATTAAAATATAATTAATTCTTTACAAAATAATTAATTATGGTTACAAAAGAGTTACAAAAATTATTAAAAGTAAAAAAATAAACAGAAACATAAATGTTTCTGTTTATTATGGCTCCGCGAAGAGGGCTCGAACCTCCAACCTATCGGTTAACAGCCGAGTGCTCCACCATTGAGCTATCGCGGAACGTCATTGCATAATCTATTATATCAACTTTTATATAAAATGCAACCCCTTTTGTTCATTTTTTTATAAATTTTTATTTTATTTATTTTTTAGCTATTTATCTCACTTAAAACTCTACTATTATTTCAATATTAATTATTAAATTTTAATTCTTAACAAAGCAAAACCGCCTTTCGGCGGTTTTTTACTAGTTTAATGGTTTCATTGTTGGGAATAGTATAACATCTCTTATTGACGCTGAATCAGTTAAGAACATTACTAATCTATCTATTCCTATTCCAAGACCACCTGTTGGTGGCATACCTGTTTCTAATGCGCTCATGAATTCTTCATCGATCATGTAAGCTTCATCATCACCAAGTTCTCTTTCTTTTTCTTGTTGCGCAAATCTTTCTCTTTGAACGATTGGGTCATTTAATTCAGAGTATGCATTACATAACTCTCTACCAAATACGAATCCTTCAAATCTTTCAGTGAACATTTCATTTCCTCTCTTTTTCTTTGTAAGAGGTGAAATTTCTACTGGATAATCTATAATGAATGTTGGTTGGATCATATGCTGTTCACAGAATTCTTCATATAACATATTTAATACTTCACCTTTAGTTACAGTATTTAATGGTTTTGGGAATTCTAAATGCTTTTCTTTAGCAATAGCTTGAGCTTCTTCATTTGTTTTAATTTCATTGAAGTCTATTCCAGCATATTCCTTAACAGCATCAACCATAGTTATTCTTCTCCATGGTGCTTTAAAGTCAATTTCAGTACCTTGGTAAGTAACCTTAGTTGTTCCATTTACCTTTTTACAAACATATTCAATCATATTTTCAGTTATTTCCATCATATCGTTATAATCAGCATAAGCTTCATATAGCTCTATCATAGTGAATTCTGGGTTATGTCTTACTGACATACCTTCATTTCTGAAGTTTTTACCCATATCATATACTTTTTCAAGACCAGCAACAATTAATCTCTTTAAGTATAATTCTGTTGCTATTCTTAAATACATATCTATATCTAATGTATTATGATGAGTTATAAATGGTCTTGCAGCAGCTCCACCAGCTATAGCACCTAATATTGGTGTTTCAACTTCTAAGAATCCTCTATTATCTAAGAATTCTCTTATCCCTTTAATAATTTGAGTTCTCTTAATTATAGTTTCTTTAACTTCTGGATTAGTTATTATATCTACTTCTCTTTGTCTATATCTTAAATCTGGATCTTTTAAACCGTGCCATTTTTCAGGAAGTGGTTTTAAAGATTTACAAATTAACTCTATTTCTTTAGCCTTAACTGATACTTCACCTGTTTTAGTTTTAAAAACTTCCCCAGTACAAGCAACCCAGTCACCTATGTCATTTGTCTTATATTGCTTTAAAGCTTCTTCTCCAACTTCATCAATCTTTATGAATAATTGAATTTTTCCGTCTCTGTCATGGATATCTGAGAAAACAACTTTTCCTTGTCCTCTCTTTGACATAATTCTTCCTGCTACTGTTACTTCTTTACCTTCTAAAGTATCAAAGTTATCTTTTACTTCTTTTGAAGAGTGAGTTCTATTTACTTTGTATACATCAAAAGGATCCTTTCCTTCAGCTTGTAACTTTGCTAACTTTTCTCTTCTTAAAGCTTCTTGCTCACTGAACTGAGATTCTAGCTCTTGTATATTCATTTCTTCAGTTGACATTAATTATACCTCCAATTAAGCTCTTCTAATTCCTAGAACTTCGAACTTACTTACTCCTTCTGGAACAGTAACTTCTACAACATCCCCAACTTTTTTACCTAGTAATGCTTCTCCTACTGGTGATTCATTTGAGATTTTAAAGTTCATTGGATCTGCTTCTGCTGATCCTACTATTGTGTATTCAACTTCCTCATCAAAGTCATAATCCATAAGCTTAACTACTGATCCTACTGAAACTGTATCGCTTGGGATTTCACTTTCATCTACAACTTGTGCATTTTTTAACATATTTTCTAATTGAAGAATTCTTCCTTCTGTAAATGCTTGGTCGTTCTTTGCTTCATCATATTCTGAGTTTTCACTTAAGTCCCCATACCCTAAAGCTACCTTGATCTTTTCAGTTATTTCTTTTCTTTTAACTGTTTTTAGATATTCTAACTCTTCTTCTAGCTTTTTAACTCCTTCATAAGTCATTATAAACTTTTTTGTTTGACTCATATCTTTCTCCCCTTCGAATCTTACTTTATTAAATCCCTATTTATAGGTTAATAATCTTGAAATCATTTTAAATATTATAAAGCAGCACTTTTAATATGTCAATAAAATTACAAACCATAAAAGGCAGTACTTTCTTTAATAATATTCTGTATTTTCATATAAATTACACTATAGTATTATATTATCTCAAAACATTTTTATACTCATTTAATATTTCTATAACATTAGAACTCTTATCCATTGAATTAATAGTGTTTCTTAACTCACTACTATTTGGTAATCCTTTAAGATACCACGATGCATGTTTTCTCATTTCTCTTACAGCTTTATGTTCTCCATCATATTTTAAAGCTAACTCATAATGTCTTATACACATATTTATTCTTTCTACATCAGTTACAATAGAAGCATCTTTACCATTTAGAACATCTTCTATCTGCTTAAATATCCATGGATTTCCCATACTACCTCTTGCAATCATAATAGCATCACAATTGGTAATTTTTTTCATATTCAATGCATCTTCAGGTGTAAATACATCTCCATTTCCTATTACAGGAATTGAAACAGAATTCTTCACCTTAGCTATTATATCCCAATCTGCTTTACCTTCATACATTTGTTTTTTTGTTCTTCCATGAATTGCTATTGCATCAGCACCTGCTTCCTCTAAAGCCTTACCAAATTCTACAGCATTAATATTTTCTTCATCATAGCCTTTTCTAAACTTTACAGTTACAGGCTTGTTCGAGACCTTCTTTATACTACTTACTATTTCTGCTGCTAATTTAGGATTTTTCATCAAAGCAGATCCTTCATCATTTTTTGTTATTTTGGGCGCAGGACATCCCATATTTATATCTAAGATACAAATATCTTCTCTTGGATTAAAATATTTCTCAACCACTTCCGCCATTATTTTAGGATCATTTCCAAAAATCTGAGCTGCTACTGGTTTTTCTTCATCCGCTATTCTTAATAATGCTTTAGTGTTATCACTTCCATAATATAATGCTTTTGCACTAACCATTTCAGTATAAACTAATCCACATCCCATTTCTTTGCATAATCCTCTAAAGGAAATATCAGTAACTCCTGCCATTGGTGCTAAGAAGACATTATTATTAAAAGTAAGGTTTCCTATTTTCATCTTTTGTTACTCCTTATTCTTTTCGTATATTATTCTTAACCCCTCTAATGTTAAATCACCTTTAACTTCATCTATAACATCTGTATGTCTAGCAATTGTATTTGCCAAACCTCCAGTAGCTATTACAAAAGGTTCTTCTAACCCTAATCTTTTCATCTCTTCTTTAGTATTTTTAACAATATATTCAACCTGTCCTATATATCCATAAAGAATTCCAGCTTGCATACTTGTTATTGTGTTTTTACATATAATATTTTTAGGTACCTCTAGCTCTATTCTTGGTAATTTAGCTGCTCTTTCAAACAAAGCATCTGAAGCTATCTTTATTCCTGGAGATATACATCCACCTAAGTAATTACCTTCCTTAGTTAGGGCACAATAAGTTGTCGCTGTACCAAAATCTATTATTATTGAATCTCTATTATAAAGTTCATTTGCCGCTACAGCATTTACAATTCTATCTGCTCCTACTTCCTTAGGATTATCATACTTTATGTTAATTCCAGTTTTGATTCCCGGTCCAACAATTATAGGTTCTATATCAAAACTTTTTCTAACCATATTCTCCAAAGAATGCATTATATTAGGTACAACTGATGATATGATTATACCTTTTACTTTTTTAGGATCTAAATCATTTTGAACAAATAACTGCATAAGTTGAATACTATATTCATCAGAAGTTTTTTTTGTGTCTGTAGAAATTCTCCAACTAGCTATATATTCGTTTTCATTATATATTCCAATAACTATGTTTGTATTTCCCACATCTACTAACAATATCATACAAGCACCACCTTAATATAATTAAAAGCAGCCTTTAAGCTGCCTTTAATCTTTATATCCTAATAATTTAATCAATACTTTAATTTTAACAATTACATAACTTTTGTCAAGTATTTAGACGCTGTCACTTTAGAACAATCCAACAATTTTTCCATTTTCTTGTATATCCATTTTATTAGCCGCTGGAACCTTTGGTAATCCTGGCATTGTCATTATATCTCCAGTTAAAGCAACTATAAATCCAGCTCCATTTGAAACTCTTATTTCCTTAACAGTTATAGTAAAGTTTTCTGGTCTTCCTAGAAGCGTTGGATCATCTGATAATGAATATTGAGTTTTCGCCATACATATTGGTAGTTTATCCAAACCTATTCTTTCTAAATTAGCTATTTGCTTTTTAGCAGCATTAGTATAGTTAACACCAGTTGCTCCATAAATTTCTTTAGCTATAGTTAATATTTTTGATTCTATAGATTCTTCTTTATTATATATAGGAGAGAATTCTGATTTTTCATCTAAAGATTGAATAACTGCATTAGCTAGTTCTATTCCACCTTCTCCACCTTTTTCCCAGACCTCTGAAAGTGCAACTTTAACTCCTAGCCCTTCACAGAATTCCTTTATAGCTTCTTCCTCTTCTTTGCTATCTGTTAAGAATCTATTTATAGCTACTACTACTGGAACATTATATTTTTGAATATTTTCAATTTGTTTTTGTAAATTAGATAATCCATTTTTTAATACTTCTACATTTGGAATATTTAATTCATCTTTCTTACATCCACCATGATGCTTAAGTGCTCTTATTGTAGCCACTAAAACTACACAACTTGGTGCTAATTCACCATATCTACACTTAATATCGAAGAACTTCTCAGCACCTAAATCTGCTCCAAAACCTGCTTCTGTTACCACTATATCAGAAAGCTTTAATGCCATCTTTGTTGCAATTATAGAATTACATCCATGGGCAATATTAGCAAAAGGTCCTCCATGTATTATTGCAGGAGTATTTTCTAAAGTTTGAACTAAATTAGGCTTTATAGCATCTTTCATTAATAATGCCATAGCACCTTGAACTTCTAATTGTTTTGCATAGACAGGATTATTGTCTAAATCATATGCAATTAATATATTTCCCATTCTTTCTTTTAAATCTTTTAGGTCAGTTGCTAAGCAAAGAATCGCCATAATTTCTGATGCAACAGTTATCATGAATCCATCTTCTCTCAAGAAACCATTAATCGGTCCACCCATTCCAACTACTATATTTCTTAATGCTCTATCATTCATATCCATAACTCTTTTGAATAGAATCTTTCTTGTATCTATTCTTAATAAGTTTCCTTGATGAATATGATTATCTATAGCTGCGCATAATAAATTGTTTGCGCTTGTAATAGCATGCATATCACCTGTAAAGTGTAAATTAATATCTTCCATTGGAACTACTTGAGAATATCCACCTCCAGCTGCTCCACCTTTTATTCCAAATACAGGTCCTAAAGAAGGTTCTCTTAATGCAATTATAGAATTTTTACCTAATTTACATAAAGCCTGACCTAGCCCAACTGTAACTGTTGATTTACCTTCTCCTGCTGGAGTTGGATTTATTGCTGTTACTAAAACTAACTTTCCGTCTTTTCCTTCTTTGTTTAAAATATCTAAAGATAATTTACATTTATATTTGCCATAAAGATCTATCTCATCTTCATTTAAACCTATAGATTCTGCAATCTTTATTATTGGCTCCATCTTAGCTTCTTGTGCTATATCTATATCACTTTTCATTTTTATTACCCCCTAACTAGGCATTTATTATTATTTTTTTCATTATATCACCTAAACATACAAATTTAACATAGTATTTAAAATATAATTATTTTGCAATTCCAATATCACTTCTACAATAGGCTCCTTCAAAATTAACTTTTTCTCTAATTTTATAAGCAGCCTCTCTTGCCTCTTCTAAAGTTCTTCCCTTTCCAACAACAGATAAAACTCTTCCACCATTAGTTATTAACTTACCCTCTTCTAATTTTGCTCCAGCTACAAATACATTACTTAACTCTGTATTATCAATTTCTATTTCATAGCCTGTGCAAGCTTTATCAGGATAACCTTTTGAAGAAAGCACTACATTAACACAATATCCTTCTTCCCACTCAACTTCTGAATCTTCTAATTTTTCATCTAACGCTTTTTCAATTAAATCTAAAAGGTCTGTCTTCATTAAAGTAAGAACTGACTGAGTTTCAGGGTCTCCCATTCTAACGTTATATTCTAAAAGTTTAACGCCTTTTTCAGTTATCATTATTCCAAAGAATATTATTCCTTTAAAATCCATTCCTTCTTCTCTAATACCCATTAAGGTTTTATCCATTATGTTTTCGTAGAAATCTTTTAATACTCCATCTGTTACGTAAGGATTTGGGCAAACTACTCCCATTCCACCTGTATTAGGTCCCTTATTTCCATCAAATATTTGTTTATGATCTTTTGCAGATAAAAATGGTATTATCGTTTTTCCATCTGTTATTGATAATATAGAAGCTTCTATACCTACTAAAAACTCTTCTATAACTACCCTCCTACCTGCTCCTTTAAACATATCTTGAACCATAAATAAATCTATAGTATCTAAAGCTGTATTTAGTTCTTCACAAATAACTACACCTTTTCCAGCAGCTAATCCATCAGCTTTTATAACTATTGGGTAGCTACAAGTTTCTAAGTATGCTTTTGCTTCTTCAGCATCATAAAACACTTCATACTCAGCTGTACTAACTCCATACTTTTTCATGAAGTCTTTTGAAAAACTTTTACTTCCTTCAAGTTCAGCACCTTTTTTATCAGGTCCAAATATTCTTAAGCCTTCGCTTCTAAACTTATCTACTATTCCTTTAGTTAAAGGTTCTTCAGGCCCAACAATAGTCAAATCTATATTATTCTCTTTTGCAAAAGATAAAAGTTCATCTATATCAGTTATATTTAAATTTTCACATTTCTCATATAAAGCTGTTCCACCATTTCCTGGCGCTACATATATCTTAGATACCTTTTCATTTTGAGCTATCTTAAAAGCAATAGCACTTTCTCTTCCACCAGAACCAACTAATAAAATCTTCATTTAAAAATCCCCCTATAATTAAAGCTATATGAAAAATTAGTTTCATATAGCTTTATAAAATTAGTGTTTAAAATGTCTAATTCCTGTAAACACCATTGATATTCCATGTTCATTACATGCAGTTATCGATTCTTCATCTCTAATAGAGCCACCTGGTTGAATAATTGCCTTTATACCATATTTTACAGCTTCATCTACACAATCTCTAAATGGGAAGAATGCATCTGATGCTAATACAGTTGCTCCTTTTCCTCTTTCTAACGCTTCAGTAGTTGCCCAAATTCTATTAACTTGTCCTCCACCAATTCCTCTTGCTACTCCATCTTTAATAGCAACAATAGCATTAGATTTTACATATTTAACAACCTTCATTCCAAATTCCATATCTCTTAATTCATTTTCAGTTGGCTTCTTTTCTGTAACAACATTTAATTCATTTTGTAATTTTAAATCTTCTTCTTGAACTAATATTCCACCATCTACAGTTACCATAAACTTTTTAGCACTTGGCTTTTGATTACATTTTATTACTCTTAAATTCTTCTTAGCTTTTAAGACTTCTAAAGCTCCTTCAGTAAATGATGGAGCTGCAACAACTTCTAAGAATATTTTACTCATCTCTCTAGCAGTCTCTTCATCTATTTCTCTATTTACTGCAACAATTCCACCAAATATAGATATTGGATCTGCATCATGAGCTTTCTTATAAACTTCAAATGAAGATTCTCCTATTGCAACTCCACAAGGTGTATTATGTTTTAGTGCACAACAAGCTGTTTCCTCAAATTCATTACATACTTTCCATGCAATATCTAAGTCTTTTATATTATTGTAAGATAACTCTTTTCCATTTAATATTTCAAAGCTATTCATAGCTCCGTCAAACTCATTTGATGAATAATAAGCAGCACTTTGATGTGGATTTTCACCATATCTTAAGCTTTGTTTCTTTTTATACGAAATAGAAAGATATTCAGGATATTCTTCTTCACCTTCTAATAAGAAGTTAGATATAGCTGCATCATAAGCATTAGTTAAGTTAAATACCTTACCTGCTAAAATCTTTCTTAATTTAAATGAAACCTCTCCATTTTTCTTTATTTCATCTATAACTCTCTCATAGTCCTCTTTATCACTTAAAACAACAACATCTCTAAAATTCTTAGCTGCTGATCTAAGCATTGTTGGGCCACCAATATCTATAAATTCAACCTTTTCCTCGAAGCTTAAATCTTCACGTACTTTTTCAAAGAAAGGATATAAGTTAACTACAACATAATCAATTGTGTTTATTTCTCTTTCTTTTAAGGTATTCATATGCTCTTCTTTATCTCTTATAGCTAATATACCTGCATGTATAATTTGGTGTAATGTCTTAACTCTTCCGTCTAGCATCTCTGGAAAATTTGTTACTTCATTTACCTCAACAACATTTATCCCATTATCTTTTAAGTATTTAAATGTTCCACCTGTAGAAATAATTTCTACATCTATACTTTCTAAAAATCTTGCTAGATCTAAAACTCCATCTTTATTGAAAACACTTATTAAAGCTCTTTTTTTCATACTACACCTCTTCTTTTATAATAACCTTATTGTTTACTATCTCAATTTTCCCTTCACTTATAAGCTTAATTGCTTTAGGAAGATTTAAATGCTCTTTTACTAAAATCTTTTTTTGAAGAGTTTCATAGGTATCATCAGGTGTTACACTTACTATATCCTGTAAGATTATCGCACCTCCATCAACCTCTTCATTTACAAAATGAACTGTACATCCTGAATATTTAACACCTTTTTCAATAGCAGCTTTATGTACGTACTCGCCATACATTTTATCTCCGCAAAAGGCTGGGATAAGAGAAGGATGAATATTGATTATTCTATTTTTAAATACCTTTAATATTTCACCTTCTAATATTGATAGATATCCAGCTAATACTATTAAATCAACCTCTTTTACTACTTCTAAAATTCTATTAGATGTTTCACACCCAAATTCTTTCTTACTAATAACACAAGTTTTTATATTATGCTTTTTTGCTCTCTCTAAAGCATATATTCCATCTTTACTTCCAATAACAACATCTATTGAAGCATTTATGTATCCATCATTAATTTTATCTATTATTGATTGAAGGTTTGAACCTCCACCAGAAGCAAGTACTGCTATTTTAAACAAATACCCTCACCTCCAGATGTTATATAGCCAATTTCATAAGCCTCTTCTCCACATTCCTTAAGCTCACTTAAAATCTCGTTAACATCTTTTTCATCTACACATAAGATAAATCCTATTCCCATATTAAAAGTGTTATACATATGCTCTCTATTAACACCTAATCTTTCCATCTCTAAAAATATCTCAGGAAGTTTGTAACTTTCCTTTTCTATAACCGCAGTTAGATTTTCTCTTCCATTAAACATTCTTGGAACATTTTCAATAAATCCGCCACCTGTTATATGCGCCATTCCTTTTACTTTAAATTTATCTAATATACTTAAAACCGGTTTAACATATATCTTAGTTGGTTCTAAAAGTGTTTCATATATTGGTCTACCATTAAATTCTCTATCTAAATCAGTAAACACTTTTCTTACAAGAGAATATCCATTTGAATGAATTCCAGAAGAGGCTATTCCTATAAGCTTGTCCCCCTCTTTAATGTCTTGCCCACTTATTATTTGCTCTTTTTCAACTACACCTACTGCAAAGCCTGCAATATCATAATCCCCTTCTTTATAAAAACCTGGCATTTCGGCAGTTTCTCCACCGATTAATGCACAATCAGATTGAAGACACCCTTCTGAAACACCTTTTACTAAATCTGCTGCTACCTCTGCTTCAAGCTTTCCACATGCTATATAATCTAAGAAATATAAAGGTTTTGCTCCATGACATAAAATATCGTTCACGCACATAGCGACACAATCTATACCTACAGTGTCATACTTTCTCTTTTTACAAGCTATATCTAATTTAGTTCCTACTCCATCAGTTCCTGAAACTAACACTGGTCTTCTGTACCCTTCTGGTATTTCAATCATTCCTCCAAAAGAACCTAACCCATTTAAAACATACTTACTCATAGTTTCTTTTGCATAGTTTTGAATAAGCTTTACAGACTTATATCCTTCTTCTATATTAACCCCTGATTCCTTGTAAGTTAGCATAACACTTCTTCCTCCTCAAGATTCTCATTTAATTTTTCCATCGGTGCTGAAACTGGATAAACTCCATTAAAACATCCTACACAGAAGTTTCTTCTTCCGTAAAACCCTTCATACATTCCCTCTAAACTTAAGTATCCTAAAGAATCACAACCTATTGTTTCTCTTATTTCTTCTACTGATTTATTAGCTCCTATAAGTTCACTTCTATAAGGAGTATCTATTCCAAAATAACAAGGAAATTTAACTATTGGTGAAGCTACAAGAAAATGTACCTCTGTTGCTCCTGCCCTTCTTAAAGAATCTATTAAATGCTTTGATGTAGTACCTCTTACTATGGAATCATCTATAAGAATAACTCTTTTTCCTTTTACATTAACTTTAAGAGGATTTAACTTTACTGCAACTGCTCTTTCCCTTAGTTCTTGAGATGGTGATATAAACGTTCTCCCCACATATCTATTTTTAACAAATCCCATCTCATAAGGAATTCCTGAAGCCTTAGAATATCCAACAGCTGCTGGTATTCCTGAGTCAGGCACTGCTACTACTAAATCAGCATCTATTTTGTGTTCTTGATAAAGAACTTCTCCTTGTTTAACTCTTGTATTATAAACATCTAATTCATCTATAACTGAATCTGGTCTTGCAAAGTATATATACTCAAAAGCACAAGTCTGACATGTAGTTCCTTCTGAATACTTAATAGATTTAACTCCATCACTATCGATTACTACTATTTCTCCTGGCTCTATATCACGAACCAACTCTGCCCCTACCGAATCTAAAGCACAACTTTCAGAAGAAAGAATATATCCTTCATCAATCTTTCCAAGACATAGAGGTCTTATTCCGTGCGGATCTCTTATTCCTATTAGTTTATCCTTTGTCATAATAACCATCGCAAAAGAACCTCTTACTGCAGAAATTGCATTAACAACAGCTCTTTCTATGCCTCTTTTAGAACCTCTAGCTATAAGTGATGCTAAAACTTCTGAATCAACTGATGTATGAAAAACATGTCCACCATCCTCTAATAACTCACGTATAACATCAGCATTTACTAAATTTCCATTATGAGCCATAGCTATAGGCCCTAACTTTGTATTTGCTAAAAGCGGTTGAGCATTTTCAACTGTTTTAGCTCCAGCTGTAGAATATCTAACATGACCTACGCTTATATTCCCATTTAAAGATTTAAGATAATCTAAATTATCACTATTAAAAGCTTCTGTAATCAAACCAAGTCCCTTATGAATTTTTACTTCTTCTCCATTAGCAACTGCTATTCCTGCACTTTCTTGTCCTCTATGTTGAAGTGCATAAAGACCATAATAAGTTACTGATGCAACATCAACTGGTTTATTTACATATATCCCAAAAACACCACATTCGTCTTTAAATTTACCATTTGCAGGATCCATAATATCAATTGATGAATTTATCATTTTTAAATCTCCCTTAAATTCTTTATTTTACCCTTGTATTCTCTTTAAAATTTCTACGTATGCTTCTTCAACATTACCCATATCTCTTCTAAATCTATCTTTATCTAACTTTTCTCCAGTTGTTGAATCCCAGAATCTACATGTATCCGGTGATATTTCATCAGCTAAAACAACTTCACCATTTGGCAATCTACCAAACTCAATTTTAAAATCTATTAAATCTATATTTTGCTTTTTAAAGAATTCTTTTAATAAATCATTTATATTAGCAGTCATTTCGTAAATGTTATTTAACTCCTCAAAAGTAGTTGCTCCAATACCGACTGCATGATAATCATTTATTAACGGGTCACCTAGACTATCATCTTTGTATGATAATTCAAAAACAGTAGTCTTCAATTTAAACCCTTCTTCTAATCCTAATCTCTTTGCCATGCTTCCAGCAACAACATTTCTTACTATAACTTCAAGTGGCACTATTTCTACTCTTTTACAAAGTTGATCTCTATCATTTAACTTTTCTATAAAATGAGTCTTGATTCCATTCTTATTTAACATTTCAAAAATCATTGATGTAATTTGATTGTTAAGAACACCTTTATTTTGTATTTGAGCTTTCTTTTCCCCATTAAAAGCTGTAGCATCATCTTTATAATGAACTATTACATGTTCTTCATTGTCAGTTCTAAAAATTTGTTTTGCTTTACCTTCATATAATTTTTCATACTTGTTAATCATTACAATTCCACTCCTTGTCCATTTTCTTCTATAAATTTTTTCTTCATATTTATTCTAAATTCAATTAATTTCTCTTTAATATCTGGATACTTTAATGACAGCATTTGAACTGCTAACATACCAGCATTGTAACTATTATTAATTCCTACAGTTGCAACCGGAATAGATTTTGGCATTTGAACTATTGATAAAAGAGCATCCATACCATCTAACGCCGCTTTGACAGGAACTCCTATTACAGGTAATACAGTTTGAGATGCTATTACACCTGGAAGATGTGCTGCTAGTCCAGCTCCTGCAATAATAACTTCATATCCTTCTTTTTCGATTTCTCTTAAAGTTTCTTCTAACTTCTCAGGTACTCTATGAGCTGAAAGAATAAATGCTTTATACTCTACTCCAAATTCCTTTAATGCAGTTGCTGCACCTCTCATTACTTCAGTATCTGATTTACTTCCAAAAAATATTGCTACTTTCATGAAATACACTCTCCTTACTTTAAGAATCAATTATTTAAAATAATTGATTCCTGATTTAAATAACCCTTGCTCAAAATTGCCTTCCATATTCTTATAAAGATTGCTTCCTGTTCTTTCGGAGTGAGCCATCTTTCCTAATATTCTTCCATCAGGGCTTGTTATTCCTTCTATTCCTAGCATCGACCCATTTGGATTATAAGGCATGTCCATTGAAATATTTCCTTCATAATCAACATATTGAGTTGCTATTTGTCCATTTTTCATAAGTGTTTCTAATAGTTCCTTTGGAGCAACAAATCTTCCTTCTCCATGAGATATTGGTACTGAATGAATATCTCCTAAATTAACTTCATTGAACCATGGTGATTTTTTAGATACTATTTTAGTTCTCACCATTGATGACATATGTCTATTTATATTATTAAAAGTTAATGTCGCCATCTCTTCCTCTATGTCACATATTTCACCGTATGGTAAAAGCCCTAACTTTATTAATGCTTGGAAGCCGTTACAAATTCCTAACATTAATCCATCTCTATTCTTTAATAATTCCATAACAGATTCTTTTATCTTTTCATTTCTAAAGATATTAACTATAAATTTAGCTGATCCATCAGGTTCATCTCCTGCTGAGAAACCACCTGGTAGCATTATTATTTGAGATTTATCAATTTCTTGCTTCAATATGTCTAAAGATTCTAAAAGTGATTCCTTATTGTAGTTTCTTAAAACTACTTCTTTAACATCCCCACCTTCTCTTTCGAATGCTCTTCTACAGTCATATTCACAGTTTGTTCCTGGGAATACTGGAATAACAACTCTTGGTTTTGCAACCTTTATTAAAGGTGAAACTTTATTTTCTTCTTTATATAAAACCTCTTCTATTTTTTCTTCTGAAGCTTTTGTTTTTGCTTTAAATACATTTTTTAATTTTCTTTCATACTCTCTGCTTATTTCATCTAAAGATATTTCTAAATCTATATCTTTAGAAATAATTGAATTTTCATTAATTGTTTTACCTATTACTTTGTAATTCATAGTCGAAAGTTCTTTTTCATCTATGCTTTCTTCAATTTCTAAAATGAAGCTACCATAATTAAATCCAAATAACTCTTCATTATCTAATGAATTGAACTTACCCCCAATTCCATTTCCTAAAGCCATCTTACTTAAACCTTCTGATACCCCACCAAATTTAAGTGAATATGCACTTAGAATTTTCTTCTCTTCTATTAGCTTATTTAAAGTAATTAAGTTGTTTTTAAACATTTCAGTTTTTAACGTTCCATCTTCATCTTTTTCCGATTTGACTAATATTACTTTTGAACCAACCTTTTTAAATTCTGGTGATATAGCTTTTGAACTATCTATCATTCCAACAGCAAAAGATACAAGCGTTGGTGGTACATCCATTTCTCCAAAGCTTCCAGACATAGAATCCTTACCTCCTATAGCAGGTATCTCTAAATCCATTTGAGCTTTATATGCACCTAATAATGCTGAAAATGGTTTTCCCCATCTTTCCTTTTTATCTCCTAACTTTTCAAAATACTCTTGGAATGTTAATCTTGCTTTTCTATAATCTCCGCCAATACAAGAAAGCTTAGTTATTGATTCTATAACTGCATAGTATGCCATATGAAATGGGCTCCAAACTCCAAGCTCTGGATTAAATCCGTACGTCATTATTGAAGCTGAATTAGTTTCTCCATTTTGCACAGGAATTTTAAATACCATACCTTCTGCTGGAGTTCTTGAATATTTCCCTCCTAACGGCATTAGAACTGTTCCACTTCCAATAGTCGAATCAAATCTTTCGATTAATCCCTTTTTATCACATACATTTAAACTATTAAGAGTTTCTATCCATTTATCTTTTACATTTACATCTCCTACTGCAAATGGATATTCAGTTGGTGCAGTTACCTTCACTTTTGTTTCTTGAGTTTCCCCATTTGTATCTAAGAAACTTCTCTTAATATCTACTATTGCATTGCCTCTCCAGAACATTCTTAGTCTTTCTGTATCTGTAACTTCCGCAACAACTACGGCTTCTAAATTTTCCTCATTAGATAATCTTATAAACTTTTCTAAATTTTCTTTTTCTATTACTACTGCCATTCTTTCTTGAGATTCCGATATAGCTATTTCAGTTCCATCTAATCCTTCATACTTTTTAGGAACCTTATCTAAATCTATATCAAGACCTCTGCATAACTCTCCAATAGCAACTGAAACTCCACCTGCTCCAAAATCATTGCATCTTTTTATCATTCTTGTAACTTCTTTATTTCTGAAAAGTCTTTGAATTTTTCTTTCCGTTGGAGGATTTCCTTTTTGAACTTCTGCTCCACATTCATTTATTGAATCTTCAGTATGTTCCTTTGAAGATCCTGTAGCTCCACCAATACCATCTCTACCAGTCTTTCCACCTAAAAGAACTACAACATCTCCTTTTTGTGGCTCTTCACGTCTTACATTTTCCTTTGGTGCTGCTGCAATAACTGCTCCAACTTCCATTCTCTTAGCAGCATAATTAGGATGATAAACTTCATCAACTTGTCCTGTTGCAAGTCCTATTTGATTACCATATGAACTATACCCACTTGCAGCTCCAAGGGTAATAGTTCTTTGAGGTAATTTGCCTTTTATAGTTTCCTCTATACTAGCTGTCGGATCAGCTGCTCCTGTAACCCTCATAGCTCCATATACGTAAGTTCTTCCTGAAAGTGGGTCTCTAATAGCCCCTCCAAGACAAGTTGCTGCTCCTCCAAAAGGTTCTATTTCTGTTGGATGATTGTGTGTTTCATTCTTAAACATTAGAAGATATTCTTCTTCTCCATTATTAGTTTCAACCTTTATATTTATTGAGCATGCATTTATTTCATCTGATATATCTAAATCTTCTGTAAGTCCTCTTTTTCTTAATTCCTTCATGCATATGACAGCTAAATCCATTAAGTTTATATCTCTATCCGTATTTTCTCCATAAACAAAATCTCTTGATTTCATGTATGCTTCATATGATTTTTTAACTGGAACATTGTATTTTCCATCTTCTATTTCTATTTCTTTTATTGAAGTTAAAAAGGTAGTATGTCTACAGTGATCTGACCAATAAGTATCGATAACTTTTATTTCAGTGATACTAGGATTTCTACCTTCTGATAAGAAGTATTTTCTTATCATTTCTAAATCTCCTATACTCATGGCTAATCCCATCTCTTTATGAAATTCTTTTAGTTCATCTATATTCTTATTAATAAAACCATTTAGAATTTCTACATTTTTTGGCTCTTTATATTCATTTGTTAGCTCTGATGAATTTATATCTGCTTCTCTTGAATCAACTGGATTTATAAAATATGCTTTTATTTTTTCTACATCTTCAATAGATAAATTACCTTGTAGAATTATAATTTTGCTCCACTTAACTTCCACTCTTTTTTCTTTTGTTAAAAGCATTAAACATTCTGAAGCTGAATCAGCTCTTTGATCATATTGACCTGGTAGATACTCTACTCCAAAAGCAATATCACCTTCTTTTATTTCTAAGCTTCCTTCATAAATATTATCTACTGGTAATTCACCAAAAATAGTCTTCAAAGCTATCTTGTAATAATGTTCTTCAAGTTCTCCAATTATGTACTTATTTAAAACTCTAACATTATCTAAAGTTTTAATAGAAAGATTATCTCTAAAATCTTCTAAAAGCAATTTACCTTCAACATCAAACCCTTCTTTTTTTTCAACGAATATAATTCTATTGCAAGCCATAAATTATCCTCCAATAATATTAAAATTTTATTTAAATTTTTATCAATTCCATATTATCCCTTGTTATTTAAATAATAACATCTATTTTAAAAATAAGTCAACATTTTTTATAAATTTAACATTAATATTCGTATTATATTCCACATAATTAATTTTATTTCCCATTTAATATTCGTGTTTCTTACAATTATCATTTAAATTAAACATTATATAGAAGTTTTTAAGCTGAATAAATTTCTCCTGCTAAACTACTACCCTTTCATTATTTAACCTTCGGTAAATATGTTCATAATTAAATTGAAGTATAATTTATAAAGAATAAAAAAAATAAAGCTGTGCATAATTCGCAACAGCTTTATTTTTATAAATTATAATGGTTTTACTCTCATAGTTTGATCTCTTCTTGGACCAACAGAAACTATTGATATTCTTGTATCAGTTAATTCTTCAATTCTCTCTAAATACTTTCTTGCGTTTGGATGTAACTCTTCATAGCTTCTTGCATCCGCTACTGATTCATCCCAACCTTCAAATTCTTCATATATAGGTTCACATTTAGCTAAGTCTTCTAAGCTAGCAGGGAAATAATCTATTACTTTATCATTAAACTTATATCCTACACACATCATAACTTTATCTAATCCAGCTAAAGTATCAATCTTTGTAACAGCTAATGAAGTTAATCCACTTACTCTTACAGACGTTTTTAAGATAACAATGTCTAACCATCCACATCTTCTAGATCTACCTGTAGTTACTCCATATTCATGACCTTTTTCTCTTATCCATTCTCCAGTTTCATTTTCTAATTCTGTTGGGAATGGTCCCTTACCAACTCTAGTAGTATATGCTTTAGCTATACCAACAGCATTTGTAATCATATTTGGTCCTATACCAACACCACTTGCAACTCCTCCAGCAGTTGTATTTGATGATGTTACAAATGGATAAGTTCCATAATCTATATCAAGAAGCATACCTTGCGCTCCTTCAAATAGAACAGTTTTATCTTTCTTTATATCATCATATATTCTCACTGAAGTATCTTGAACGAAAGGTTTTAATCTTTCAGCATACTCTACATATTCATTGTATATTTCATCAAAGTTTAGAGGTTCTCCTCCAAGTATGTTAGTTATATAATCATTTTTAAGCTTTATGTTATTCTCTAATTTTTCTTTAAATACTTCCTTATCTATAAGGTCACATATTCTTATTCCACATCTCTCAAATTTATCTGTATAACATGGTCCTATCCCTTTTCCTGTAGTTCCTATGTCATTTTTACCTCTTGCTTTTTCTTTTAATTTATCAAGAGTCTTATGGTATGGCATTATAACATGTGCTCTATCACTTACTATTAATTTTTCTGGAGTTACTTTAACGCCTTCTCTTTCTAAATAATCTATTTCAGAAAAAAGAGCTATTGGGTCTACAACTACACCATTTCCTATTACATTTAACTTTTCATCGTGTAATATTCCTGAAGGTATTAAGTGAAGTTTATATTGTTTTTCACCAACTTCTACAGTATGACCTGCATTATTTCCTCCTTGGAATCTAACAACTACTTCTGCTTCTTCAGCTAAGTAATCTGTCATCTTCCCTTTACCTTCATCTCCCCATTGAGCTCCTAAAACAATAAATGTCGACATTTCAACTGCCTCCTTTTAAGACATAATTTTCTATATAAAGTATTTAGAGACATTTTATGTCCCTGTACCATAGTATCAAAGTAGTTTAAAAGTTTCAATATTTATTACGAATATTTTCGGGCTTTATTTTTATATAATTCGTAAACATATGCATGATTACTATCAATATTAAAGCTCCCCTAAGGGAGCATTTATTATACTGTTATTTCACTCTTTATATCAACTGCATTTTTATATCTATCTATTATAGGATTTACATACTCATCAATAAATTCAACAACTTGACTTTCAGCTCTTCCTGTGAATAATTTCGGATCTATTATATTTAAAATTTCTTCTTCAGTTAATTTAAACGAATCATCAGCAATTATTCTCTTAATTAAGTCATTATCAAGTCCTTCGCCTTTAACTCTCTTAGCTGCTTCCATTGAATGAATTCTAATTCTTTCGTGAAGTTCTTGTCTGTCTCCACCTCTTTTTACAGCTTCCATCATTATGTTTTCAGTAGCCATAAATGGAAGTTCATTATCAACATGAGCTCTTATTACTTTATCATATACAACCATATTTTCTGAAATATTTATGTAAAGATTTAATACACCATCTAAAGCTAAAAATGCTTCTGCAACTGCTATTCTCTTATTTGCAGAGTCGTCTAATGTTCTTTCAAACCATTGAGTTGCAGCTGTTATTGCTGGATTTAATGAATCTACTATAACATATCTAGCAAGTGCCCCTATTCTTTCACTTCTCATAGGATTTCTCTTATATGCCATAGCAGATGACCCTATTTGATTCTTTTCAAAAGGTTCTTCCATTTCCTTCATGCTTTGAAGTAATCTTAAATCATTACTAAATTTATAAGCACTTTGTGCTACCTCTGATAATGTATTTAATACTATTGAATCAAGCTTTCTTGGATATGTTTGACCTGTAACTCCATAACTTTTTTCAAATCCCATCTTTTTTGCAACAATTTTATCTAATGCTTTAACCTTTTCTTCATCCCCGTTAAAAAGAGTCATAAAGCTAGCTTGAGTACCTGTAGTCCCCTTAACTCCTCTTAATTTTAAAGTACTTAAAAGGAATTCAATATTTTCTATATCCATAACTAGGTCTTGCATCCAAAGAGTTGCTCTTTTCCCTACTGTAGTTAATTGCGCTGGTTGGAAATGAGTAAATCCTAATGTCGGCATTCCTTTATATTCCATAGCAAATTTACTTAATCTATCTAAAACTGTAACTATTTTATTTTTAATTAACTCTAAAGCATCTCTTAAAATAATAATATCTGTATTGTCTCCTACATAACAGCTTGTAGCTCCTAAATGTATTATTCCTTTAGCATTAGGACATTGAAGACCGTAAGCGTAAACATGGCTCATTACGTCATGTCTTACTTCCTTCTCTTTCTTTATTGCCTCATCATAATTTATATTATTTATATTCGCTCTTAATTCTTCTAACTGCTCTTCAGTTATATCTAACCCAAGTTCCTTTTCTCCCTCTGCTAAGGCTACCCAAAGCTTTCTCCATGTAGAAAATTTCATATCATCTGAAAATATATAACTCATTTCTTTTGATGCATATCTTGTGTTAAGTGGTGTATCATAAACGTTTCTCATCTCATACCTCCATACGAATATATATTTATATATTAAACTTTTCATTCGTATTGTAGCATACTTTATTATTTTTTTCACTCTTTTTATTAAAGTCATTTGGTAATTTAGTATTTATTTTGTAAAATAACTCTTAAATACCTTTTTTAACATTAATATTCTTACTTTATTATTTTATTGACTTTACTAATATATAATAAGTTTAATCTTTACATAATTTATCGATTATTTCTATTAGATTTAATAAGCAAAAAGGGGCTGTATCAAAAAAAATTTGATATTTGCCGATAAAGAAAAGGAAGTTCGA
>OLNJ01000500.1_pt1 | contig 32736 bp, 29 predicted proteins | sample 1672191 | NCBI WGS metagenome assembly OLNJ01 (sample SAMEA3136657, study PRJEB25190) | human gut metagenome | biome: human gut; feature: human-associated habitat; material: faeces | place: Austria | collected 2013 | reverse complement strand
CAGGTTTTAACGCCTGTGACCTTTTTCAATATTAAATATAATCCAAAATTAAATTTACATTGTTATATATACAACGATGTTATATATAACAATCCATTCGGATTAATTTATCTCAGATTACTTGTTAGCTCTGTAACGCTTCTTTGAATCAAGAATCTTCTTACGAAGTCTTAAATGCTCAGGTGTAATCTCGAGAAGCTCGTCTGTGTCGATGTAATCGAGAGCCTGCTCAAGGCTGAGGATTTTAGGTGGAACAAGACGAAGAGCATCGTCAGCACTTGCTGCACGAGTATTTGTAAGGTGCTTTGTCTTACAAACGTTTACTTCGATATCTTCTGTTCTTGGGTTTTCGCCAACGATCATACCGGCATAAACTTCTTCACCAGGAGAGATGAATAATGAACCACGATCCTGAGCGTTAAATAAACCGTAAGCTACGGCAATACCACTTTCGTAAGCGATAAGTGATCCGTTCTTTCTGTATGAAATATCACCCTTGTATTCTTCATATCCGTCAAATGAAGAATTGATTATACCGTTACCTCTTGTCTCTGTAAGGAACTGACCTCTGTATCCGATAAGACCTCTTGAAGGAATTCTGAATGTAAGTCTTGTACTGCTGTCAGCGATAGGTGCCATACCAAGGAGCTCACCCTTTCTCTGTGAAAGAGACTGGATTACTGCACCTGAGTATTCTTCAGGAACGTCGATGATAGCATTTTCCATTGGTTCCATCTTCTTGCCGTTTTCTTCTTTATAAAGAACTTCTGCCTTACTAACAGCGAATTCATATCCTTCACGACGCATGTTCTCAATAAGAACTGAAAGGTGAAGCTCACCTCTACCTGAAACCTTAAATGAGTTCTCTACGCCAGGAGTTTCCTCGACACGGAGACTTACGTCAGTGTTAAGCTCGTTGTAAAGTCTGTCTCTAAGGTGTCTTGATGTAACATACTTACCTTCTCTACCAGCAAGTGGGCTGTCATTTACCATGAAGTCCATAGAGATTGTAGGCTCAGAAATCTTTTGGAATGGAATTGCATCAGGAGCATTTACATCACAGATTGTATCTCCAATCTTAAGATCTGTGATACCTGATACTGCATAAATGTCTCCGCATGTTGCTATATCAACGTCTACCTTATTTAAACCTTCAAATGTATAAAGCTTTGTAATTCTTACTCTCTTACTTCTTGATTCATCATGGTGGTTAACAATAACAACTTCCTGGTTAACCTTGAGAGTACCCTGATCTAACTTACCTACACCGATACGACCTGTGAATTCGTTGTAATCGATTGTAGAAATTAACATCTGAGCAGGAGCTTCTTCATCACCGCCTGGAGCAGGAATGTGATTTACAATAGCCTCGAAGAGAGGAGTAAGATCCTTAGGTTCGTCATCAAGCTCGTTAAGAGCGAACCCTGACTTAGCTGATGCATAGATAAATGGGCAGTCAAGCTGTTCGTCATTTGCACCGAGCTCGATGAAGAGTTCAAGGATTTCATCGATAACTTCCTGAGGTCTTCCGTCAGGTCTGTCAATCTTGTTGATACAAACGATAACTGAAAGATCAAGTGAAAGAGCCTTGTCTAAAACGAACTTAGTCTGAGGCATAACACCCTCAAATGAGTCAACGATTAATACTACACCGTTAACCATTTTAAGAACTCGCTCAACCTCACCACCGAAGTCAGCATGTCCCGGAGTATCAATGATGTTGATCTTTGTGTCCTTGTAGAATACAGATGTATTCTTTGAAAGGATTGTGATTCCTCTTTCCTTTTCAAGATCGTTAGAGTCCATAACTCTGTCTTCTACTGTCTGGTTTGAACGGAATGTACCACTCTGCTTAAGAAGCTCGTTAACCATAGATGTCTTACCGTGGTCAACGTGTGCAATAATGGCAATGTTTCTGATATCCTGTGCTTTACTCATTGTTTCGTTCCTTTCGTTTTAATCAAATTTGTTTATAGATTATTCCTTATAATAAGTAATTATTACGGTTCAAAAATTTATAACTTTTATATTCTATCACATCAAATGTATATGTGCTATTAATATTATTTCTTATTTAATAAAGAAGAGAGTCAGAAAGTTAATAATCTTGATAAAATGTATATTGTATTTATTTAGGTTATATTTGCAAATGGTTTTATCATGTTATATTATTTTATTGATTTTTATAAATGCTTTGTTGTAACAGGTATTTAATACAGCCGAGTAAGCTTTTAAATTGAAAGGATCACAAATTAATGAACGAGCATATGGACTTAGATGACATTTTTGATGAAAAACCACATGATAAATGTGGAATCTTTGGTGCTTATGATTTAGACGGAGATAATGTAGCACAGACCATATATTACGGATTATTCTCTCTTCAACACAGAGGACAGGAGAGCAGTGGTATATCTGTAACAGATACTAACGGACCTTTAGGAGTGATCACATGTAACAAGGGCAAGGGTCTTGTTAATGAAGTGTTTGATCAGGAAAAGCTTGATAAAATGCATGGTAACCTCGGTGTAGGACATGTACGCTACTCTGAAGCTGGCAAGTCAGGTATCGAATTTGCTGAGCCTCTCGTTGTAAATTATTACAAGGGTACACTTGCATTAACACACAACGGTAATATCGTTAATGCAAATGAGCTTAAAGAGAAGCTTTCATATGATGGTGCTATTTTCCAGAGCGGTTCTGACTCAGAAATCGTTGGATATCTTTTAGCACGTGAAAGAGTTAAGACAAAGTCAGCTGAAGAAGCTCTTCTCAATGCATGTAAGCAGCTCAGAGGTGCATACTCACTTGTAATTACAAGTCCAAGAAAGTTAATTGGTGTAAGAGATCCATTTGGTTTCAGACCACTTTGTATCGGAAAGAGAGATAATACATATTTCATTACTTCAGAAACATGTGCTCTTGATACAGTTGATGCAGAATTTGTAAGAGATGTTGAGCCTGGTGAAATCGTTATTATTGACAGCGAAGGTAATATCACATCTAATAAGGAATTAGCTGCACCAACACCTGCAAGATGTATTTTTGAAAACATTTACTTCTCAAGACCTGACAGTGTATTTGACGGAGTAGGTGTAAATGCTTCAAGAATTCAGGCTGGTAAGATTCTTGCAAGAAAGTTCCCTGTAGAAGCTGACGTTGTATTCGGTGTTCCGGAATCAGGAAACCCTGCAGGTCTTGGTTATGCCATGGAATCAGGAATCCCATATATTAACGGATTCATCAAGAACAGCTACGTAGGAAGAACATTTATCAAGCCACGTCAGTCACAGAGAGAGACAGCTGTTAAGATTAAGCTTAATCCTATTAAGGAAGCTATCGAAGGTAAGAGAGTTGTTATCGTAGACGATTCAATTGTTCGTGGTACAACATCATTAAGAATTGTTAACATGCTTCGTGCAGCAGGTGCAAAGGAAGTTCATGTAAGAATCAGTTCACCACTTTTCATTCATCCATGTTTCTTCGGTACTGATATTCCATCAGAAGAGCATCTTATTGCTACAGGAAGAAATGTTGAGCAGATTTGTGAATACATTAATGCAGACTCTTTAGGATTCTTAGATTTAGAAGATCTTGACGATGTAGTATTCGGACATAAAGGATATTGTGATGCATGCTTCTCAGGTAACTACCCTGTAGAGCCACCAAAGGAATATCTTGAAAAGAAGAATAAGAAATAATAAATTGTTTTTATAAAACAAGAATTAATATAATGGCTATAATTTTAAAATGGTATTTTAAAATTATAGCCATTAAGTATAATTATACTTAATGTAATACAGATATATTAGAGGAGCTGTTAATATGGATAAAAATACAGTTTCAACGGATACATTAGAAGATATAATAATCAGCAGACTTAAAGAAGCAGGATATAAAATTACTCCACAGAGAAGGATTATAGTGCGTGAAATGATTGAACAGGCGGGATACCATTTTCATGCGAAATCCATATATCAGTGTGTTAAGAAAACGAATCCGCTAATTGGTACGGCTACTGTATTCAGAACGGTTAAAATCATTGAAGAATTAAGATTGTTTGATGATTTATTTAATAGCCTTACTAAGAAGAATTCAAATAATACGCTCATATGTTCTGTGTGTGGGCGTACTGAATATATTGATGACAATCTGCCTTATGAAATCAGTGATCAGGTATTTAAAGATTATTCATTTAAAGCCCAAGAAGTAAATCTTACTGTATTTGGAAAATGCAGGAATTGCAGAGATAATTAAAATATACTCATATAAAAAAGTCCGAATTTACCAGACACATGGTCTGAGTAGCTTCGGGCTTTTTGTATTATATTGATTGGTCAAATATTTTTCTTGAAATCTTATGCTGGTGATAAATAATATTTTATAGTTTTAAAATCATTAATTACAGAAATAATCAAGTAACCATGTGTTTTTCTTTTGCTTTATAGTTGCATATGAAAGTAAATTCGGAATAGTGAAGTCTGTAATTTTAATTTCTTTCAGAAGTTCGTTTTCAAGTTCATTTTTTATAATTCCCTTAGGTAAAAAGGCATAATAAGTTCCATTTAAAAGAAAGTAAACAATTTCGCTTATTACGGACATATTCATTTTAAAACGATAGTTTTTCGGAAATAAATCATCAATAAACTTAAAGCCTGGAGTCGATACAAATTTAGAATAAATAATGGGGAGTTTGATTAAATTTTCAATGTCAATCTCTTCGATATGGACGAGATTTCTTGAATTTGAAACAAATATAATTTCTTCTTCTTTAAATGTTCTGTATGTTAATGATGTATCTAAAGGTTTAACATATGAAAATATAATATCGTAAATGTTATTGTTTAGTCCGCTGTATAACAATTTTGAGTGATCCAGTCTGACATTTACGGACAATGATTTTTCTTTGTCATTCATTAACTGGAGAGTAGGTTTTCTCAAATGAGATTCATATATACACTTTGTCGAACCGATATTAACAGTATCTGTGTAAATATTTGTGGCATGGAAGTCGGAGTGAACTTTCTTCTCTAATTCTTCATATTTCAGAGCATAGTCTAAAAATATTACCCCTTCCTTAGTAAGTGATATTGAATTACCGTTCTTATTAAATAAAGTTTTGCCCATTCACTTTCTAATTCTTTAATTCGTTTAGTTACCGTGGGCTGTGTAACAAACAGAGAATATGCGGCTTTTACGTAACTTTTCTCCTCCGATAATGTTATGAATGTTCTTATAATTTCCGAATTCATTATTTACTCCTTTAATTTCATAGAAACAGTATATAGTAGGCATGAAAATGAAGCATCCCCCATACATGGATATTTGTACAAAAAATAAATATTAAATGAATAAAAATTATCACTTAGGTCACTATGTACGTAATGTAAATGATATTTTTTATTCATTTGTGTCCGAATATGGAAAATATGAAAAAAATTATGATAATTCTAAACTTTTAATAATTTCTTGTAAAAAAATATCTATTTTATAATTTCAGAAAATCACGGAAGGGAAGAAATGAATGAACTTTGAAGGGATAAATAAATGAAAATAAGCACATACATCTTAAAAAGAGTTATCCAGATAATTCCGATGTTAATTGCGGTAACTGTATTCGCATTTGCGCTTACCAATTTATCAGGAGGAGATCCTGCTGAAATAGCGGTAAGAAACACCGGCGCTCAGGTAACTCCGGAAAATGTAGAAGCAATGAGAATAGAACTGGGTTTGGATAAACCTCTGATTGTTCAATATCTCCTTTGGTTAAAGGGTGCGTTTATGCTGGACTTTGGTAACTCATATGTGAGTGGAAAGCCGGCACTTGAGGAGATAATGACAAGATTTCCAAATACATTATTTCTTGTATTAGTTGCAAGTATCATTGCCATAGGAGTGGCTATTCCACTTGCACTTATTGCTGTAAGAAGACCAAACGGCATTGTGGATCACATTATCAGAGTAATAACAATTATTGGAGTTTCTATGCCGGAATTCTGGATTGGACTCTTATTACTCTATCTTTTTAGCGTAAATCTTGGTGTTGCCCCTGTAATTGCGGGAAGTAATTATGCATATGTATGGTTGCCGGCCATAACCATGAGTATAGGCTACTCATGCATTTACATACGAATGCTTCGTGCAAATCTTATTGAAGTATCAAATTCACTTTATATTAAGGCCGCAAGAGCAAAGGGTATGACAAAGGGAACTGCACTTATAAGACATGGATTAAGAAATTCAATCTTACCTTGTCTTACATTGGTAGCAACAAACTTTGGTGGAATGATATCAGGAAGCTTTGCAGTTGAATCAATATTTACATGGAACGGTGTTGCGGGTTACGCAATAAACAGCGTTAAATCAAAGGACTTTGCGGTAATTCAATGCTATTTAATGATTATTGCACTGGCATATATCATCATTAATCTGACGGTAGACATTATATATATGTTTGTTGATCCGAAGATAAGATTACAGAGAGATACAGGAAGAAAAGCCTGGAAGGCCATGACATTCGCATCAGGTAAAAAGAAGAAAAATGTAACAGCTAAAAATCCATTTCCAAATGGAACGGGAGATGTAGGCATACCTGGAACTGCCGAAAATGCAGCAGGCGAAAATATGGGAGGTAAACATGAAAAAGAATAATAACAGCCCATTGAAAATGGTCTTTCACAGATTTTTAAAAGATAAAGCTGCCGTAGTCGCAGGAATAGTATTTTTATCTATTGTATTTATAGGAATATTTGCCAATTTTCTTACACCTTATGATCCGAATGCAGCTGACGTAACCATAAGACTTCAGTCGCCATCCATGGAACATATCCTGGGAACAGACAACATGGGTCGAGATATATTCTCAAGACTGATTATGGGTGCACAGACAACAGTTATCAGTGCCATAGTCGTAATATGCGGAATAATTCTTGTAGGTGTTCCTTTAGGACTTATTGCGGGATATTACGGTGGATTTATTGACAACTTAATAATGAGACTGGCTGACATCGTGTCTACATTTCCATCTTCACTCCTTGCGCTTGCAGTAGTTGCAATACTTGGACCCGGTTTGATGAATGTAATGATAGTATTGGTTGCTTTATGGTGGGCTCCATTTGCAAGAATACTTCGAAGTGAAGTGCTTAAGATTAAAGGTAAAACCTACATATTGGCAGCGGAGGCAAGCGGATCATCAAGATGTAAGATAATAACAAAGCATGTTTTGAAGAATTCTCTTTCTCCAATGATTGTATATCTCACTCTCAGATTTGCGGCTGTAATTATGCATATTGCGGGGTTCTCATTTATCGGACTAGGAACACAACCACCGCAGGCTGACTGGGGAGTAATGTTAAGTGATGCAAGAAAATATATCGCCACAGCTCCAATGCTTTTAGTCTGGCCCGGTATTGCAATTATGATTACAATCTTCAGTCTTAACTTATTTGGAGAGGGACTGGACAATGCCTTAAAGTCAACATCCGGTTCAGGAAAGGTAAGTAAGAGAAAGCTGGATTTCTTTATTAAGTCAATGAAGAACATGGTTGTTCCTACAGATCAGTCAGATGAAGATGAGGACGACGATTATGTATTAGAAGTAAAAAATCTTTCTACATATTACTTTGTGGATCCTGATAACCCTGTGAAGTCCGTTAATAATGTTTCTATGAACATAAGACGTGGAAAGATAACGGCAATAATAGGTGAAAGCGGAAGCGGAAAATCAACCATTGCCATGTCTGTTCTTAACCTGATTGATAATCCAGGTAAGGTTGTAAATGGTGAAATATTATTAGACGGAGTTGATTTACTTAAGCTGTCAGAAAAAGAGCAGAAAAATATTTATGGTAAAGAAATATCAGCAGTGTTCCAGGAACCTGTAAGTGCTCTTAATCCGGTAGTAAAAGTTAAAAAGCAAATGATGGAGTGCATTACTCTGCACAATAAAATTCCCCATGAGGAAGCTTATGAAAGATGTATTGATGCTTTAAAGAAAGTAAGAATGCGTAATCCTAAGGAAGTAATGGAAAAGTATCCATTTGAATTATCCGGAGGAATGTGTCAGAGAATAATGATTGCAATGGCCATTGTTTCAGATTCCAAGATTTTAATAGCTGATGAACCTACAAGTGGATTAGATCTTACAGTTCAGGCAGTTATCCTGGAAGAACTTAAAAAAATAAGAGATTCAGGAGTATCCATACTTCTTATTACTCATGATTTAGGAATCGTAGCCCAGATGGCGGACTACGTATATGTAATGAGCAATGGTGAGGTAGAGGAATCAGGAAATGTATATGACATATTTAATGCTCCTGAGGGAGATTATACAAAGGAACTGATTAATGCCACACATGAGAAACTGGAGGCGGTGTAATGGAGAATACTCTTATAAAAGTAAGTAATATATCTAAACATTTTCCGCTTTCAAAAAGAGAATATTTAACAGCGGTAAATGAAGTATCTCTGGATATAAAACAGGGGGACATTATCGGAGTTGTAGGTGAGTCCGGATGTGGCAAAACTACATTGGGAAAGCTCGTTCTTAATTTAGAAACAGCAGATGAGGGAGATGTGTTCTATAAGGATACATTAATAAGCGACCTGAATTTTAAAAAAATGAAGCCATACAGAAAGTACATGCAGATGATTTTCCAGAACACGGGAGATGCATTTGATCCATATATGAGTGTAAGACAGATATTACGCGAATCAATTGATAACTTTAACATGGGAAAAGATATTGATGTGGAAAAAACACTTGTGTCAATTATGGAGGATGTAGGCTTAAGCGAAGAACATTTAAACAGGTATCCTGAAGAATTGTCAGGTGGACAGAGGCAGAGAGTGGGAATAGCAAGAGCTCTTGTTACTAATCCAGAATTCATAGTGTGTGATGAAGCGGTATCTAATTTGGATTATTCCATAAGAAATAAAGTTCTTGATCTGCTTATTAAGCTTAGAGAAGAGAGAAATCTGACATACATGTTTATTTCTCATGATATTACGGCGGTTAATTACATTTGCCAGAAGGTAATTGTAATGTATGCGGGAACAATTATGGAGATTATACCTAATCTGAAAAATGAAGATGATATTAAACATCCATATACCAAAGCGCTTATTGCAGCGAAACTCAGGGCTGATCCATACGATAGAAGAGCTAACAGGATTCTGTTTTTGACAGAGGAAAAACCTCAGGGAACGGGATGTCCATTCTATTCAAGATGTCTTGAAGGAACTGAAAAATGCAGTGATTGTGCACCGGAACTTAAAAGTATAGGCGAAAATCACTATACAGCCTGTCATTATCATTAAGTTGTCAGGCTTTAAGGAGGTGGTGTGGCTTAAACATCGATTTTAAAAGTATAAAAATTTAAAGACAGATATATAAACAATAATATTATCAGAGGGAGTGATAGTTATGAAAAAATTCAACTTAAAGAGAAAGTTATTAGCGCTTGGAACATCAACATTAATCCTTGGAGGAGCATTAGCAGGATGTGGATCAGGTGGAAATGCGGCAAATAATACAGCAACTGAATCAGGTGAAAAAGAAATTACAGTAGCCATTTACAGAGATGGTGAAATGGATCTTTTAGATGCAGCTTCATATAAAGGACCTCATGTAATCTACAAAATGCTTTATGAAGGGTTTACTGAAGACGGCGGAAAGGATGGAATAACACCTCTTCTTGCAACATCATGGGATGTTTCTGAAGACCAGAAGACATACACATTCCACTTAAGAAAAGGTGTTAAATTTACAGATGGAACTGACTTTAATGCACAGGCAGTAGAATTTAATCTTAAGCGTTGGGTTAACAATGACAGACATTCCTCTCTGACATCATATAAAGTTGATGATATAAAAGTAGTAGATGATTATACAATCCAGGTAACATTTAACTCGAATGCATATCCAATTCTTACAGAAATGTCATATCCAAGACCTGTAAGATTCTTAAGTCCTGATTCTATCAAGGATAACGGTGAAGTTATGGGTGAATTCTCATCACCTGTAGGAACAGGACAGTGGATGCTTGAAAGTTACACTAAGGATGAAGAATTCGTACTTAAGGCTAATCCTGACTATTGGGGTGAGAAACCAAAGCTTGAGAGAATCAGATTCAAAGTTATAAAGGACGGACAGGCAAGAACAATGGCCCTTAAGAATGGTGAAGTTGATATCATCGGTGGTGACCTGCTTGGTAAGATTCCAATGGAAGACTTAAAAGATTTGGAAGCATCAGGATTTAACATTAAGAAAATGGACACAATGTGTGCATACTATATAGCATTTAATCAGTCTGCTGATTTTGCACAGGATGTGAAGGTAAGACAGGCATTAAATTACGCAATAGATAAACAGACAATGGTTGATAATTTATTCTATGGAGAAGGAAAGGCTGCAAAGGGACTTTACAATTCGGAGCTGGTTCCATATGTAACAGAAGAGAACAGCCCTGGTTATGAATATAATCTTGAAAAAGCTAAGAGCTTACTTGCGGAAGCCGGTTACACGGATTCTAACGGCAATGGAACACTTGATAAGGATGGCAAGGAATTAGAACTTAGTATTATGTATACAACACAGGAGTTCCCGGAGTTCCAGACAATGGCAGAATACACTCAGTCACAGCTTCAGCAGGTAGGAATTGGATTATCATTAAATCCTGTAGATACAAATGCATTTAATGAGCATGAAATGGCAGCAACAGGATATGATCTTATTATTAACAGAACATCATCTGACTCATGGCTTCCGCATGGAGATATGAAGCAGTTATTCTCTCCACTTAAAACAGCCAATGGAAAAGCTAAAATATGGTTAGACGACACATTAGTTGAGAATATCAATTCCACACTTGTAGCTAAAACAGATGATGAAAGACAGGCTGGATATGACAAGATTTTCAAGCAGATTAATGATCAGGCATATGTTATTCCTATGTATTATCCTGTAACAGCATTCGCAACTTCAAGCAGAGTGTCTGTATTAGATCTTGGTGTTAACAACTATGCACCAATCAACTGGACAACATTAGATGTTAAGAATTGATTATTTTGAAAATTGTAATTAAAAGGAAGAATAATATATGGGCAACATTGATCTAGATGAACTTGTTAAAAAAAATTGGACATATGAAGCTAAGGAGTATTCCAACATAGTCAATAAGGAACTTAACAGTGAAATGCCAGAAGTATGGAGTGCTGTTATTGACGGTGTATTAAGTCATAAAACAGGCTTGGATGTACTTGATATTGGAACCGGACCAGGTTTTTTTCCGATTATAATGTCAAAACTTGGGCATAGGGTAACCGGAGTGGATTCATCTGTCACTATGTTAGACGAAGCAAAAGAAAATCTAAAAAGAAATAATGTTGAGGCAACTTTGATGTGTGAAAGCGCTGATGATCTGCCATTCGAAGCAGAATCATTTGACTGCGTAATAAACAGAAATGTTGCATGGACTCTATCAAATCCGGAAAAAAGTTATCTCGAATGGCTCAGAGTTCTAAAAAAAGGCGGTAAATTAATAATTTTTGACGCAAACTGGAATTATCAGTATTTTGATGAAAAAGTTATGGAAGAGTATAAAAAAAATGCTGCAGAATATAGATTAAAATTTAGTAACAATGAACTTGATAATCATACAAAAGAGGGTGTAGACTTCAGAACCCAAATGCCTCTGTGTAAGGTGAAGAGACCTGAATGGGATATGAACTTCTTTATGAAATGTGATATAAGCAAAATTATGTGCGACTTCAATATATATAAGTATGTATGGGACGATGCAAGAAAACTTGTATATGGAGCAACCCCAATGTTTATGGTTGTTATTGAAAAGTAATATTTCAATCATTGTAAAAATAATATTACATTCCAAAGAAAAAAATATTTTCCAAAAGTATAAACAAAACTAAGTAATAAAAATTGACAAAAGTATAAATTAATAGAACAAACGAATTTAACTCTACGAAACACAAACAACTAAAAATAAACCAAACTACACAAAGTATAAACAAAATATACTCCACAAAACATAAACTAATTGAACAAAGTTCATAAAGTATAAACAAACCAAATAAACTAATTAAGCAGACATTAAAACGGAGGGCCGGCTCATTTGAGCCGACCTTTTTTGTATAAAAATAATTTAATAAAAAGTTGTTGACATTACATTTATATTTTGTTATTCTTATCAAGTCGCACGGAGCGACGGAAACATATGGGATCATAGCTCAGCTGGGAGAGCATCTGCCTTACAAGCAGAGGGTCATAGGTTCGAGCCCTATTGGTCCCATATTCTGGCGAGATAGCTCAGTTGGCTAGAGCACACGGTTCATACCCGTGGTGTCAAGAGTTCAAGTCTCTTTCTCGCTACTACTTTCAAGGCATCGGATTTCCGGTGCCTTTTTTGTTTTTATTGCCCATTTTGGGAGAAAGGTAAGTATGGCATCATCTGGTGCATACAGGTATAAATATGAGAGTTGGAATCGGTTACGATGTTCATAAACTTGTGGAAGATAGAGATTTAATAATCGGAGGAGTAAAGATTCCTTATGAAAAGGGATTACTTGGTCACTCTGATGCGGATGTGCTTCTTCATGCTATTTCAGATGCAATTCTTGGGGCAGCGGCACTTGGAGATATCGGTCTTCATTTCCCGGACACTGACGAGAAATTTAAGGGTGCGGACAGCTTAAAGTTACTTAATGAGACAGGAAAGCTTATTAAGGCTGAAGGTTATAGCGTTGTAAATATCGATGCAACAATCATTGCACAGGCTCCTAAGATGAGACCTCATATCGACAGCATGAGAAAGAATATAGCTGATGCACTTGAGATAGATATTAATCAGGTAAATGTTAAAGCTTCAACAGAAGAAGGATTAGGATTTACAGGAGCAGGCCTGGGCATAGCATCAAATGCAATAGCTATGATTGATTAATATGTTAAGCAATCATAATATAATATGTTGTACATAATAGTTTAAACATACATAATCTGCCAGCATAACAATAAAATTTTGAATTGTTTATATACAATGTATTATATATTTTATAAAATATATAATACTAAAACATATAGTATTAAAATATGTTAAAACATATAATGTTAACAACGCATATACATTTAAGTACGGCTAATTGTATGAACACAAAACAAAAGGGGTATCTTTATGAAAAAGGTAACATTTGAAGAATATAAAGAGCAGCAGTTTGAGCTTATTAAGAGAAAAGATCCTGCTATCCACACAAAGTGCGAAGTAGAATTATATCCAAGTTTCTGGGCAGTATGGGGATATCTTCGTGCCCATGAATTATTTTTAAATGATAAGTTTTATGAGGCAAGAAAGTTATCTCAGAAGGTTGCTCATGAGACAGGAATTGAAATTCATCCGGGAGCTACAATCGGAGAAAACTTCTTCGTGGATCACGGTCACGGTGTTGTAATCGGTGAGACAGCAATCGTAGGAAATGATGTTACTCTCTACCAGGGCGTTACACTTGGTGGTACCGGTAAGGAAAAAGGTAAGAGACATCCTACACTCGGCAACAACGTATTAGTTGGTGCAGGTGCCAAGGTACTTGGTTCAATCACTATTGGAAACAATGTTAAGATTGGCGCGGGAAGCGTAGTAGTTAAGGATGTTCCATCTGACACAACAGTTGTTGGTATACCAGCTAAGATTGTAAAGGGCGTAAATGCCAAGATTGAAGTAGAGGATCTCGATCAGGTTGATATGCCGGATCCAATCGTTTCTGACATTGATGCTCTTAAATTGGAAAATGAAGAGCTCAAGAGAAGAATCGCAATTTTAGAGAAGAAGTTCGCAGAGCTTTAATTATATTAATATATGTTAATAACATTTATGGACATTAATAATATATCGAACATTTCATGTATTATTAAGTCCTATAATTTGTAAAATAATATAGAAAAAGGAGAAGTATACAGGCTTTCCGAATCGGAATAAATCTGATGCGGAGATGGCTTAAATTACTTCTCCTTTTTTAATAGCAATATTTAAATATCCGTCAAAATCGTTATTACATAACATTTAAGCTTCTCTGAAAATCCTTATTCAGCATCATTTAAGTTCTTATAAAAACCATCACATAGTCCCATTAAAACTCCCATATGTTTCATTACATATTATTAGCATTTTTCATAGAAATTTATTATAATAAAATGTAATGTAAAAAGTCTCTCAAAGACTTTTTTTGCTATGTTTAAAGCTTTAGTACGGTTTAATTTAGTGAGTTAGGAGTAGTCTCTATGAAAATATATAATACCCTTACAGGTCAGAAGGAAGATTTTGTACCGGTTGAACCGGGAAAGGTAAAAATGTATGTTTGCGGACCTACCGTTTACAACCTTATTCATATCGGAAATGCAAGACCTATGATTATTTTTGATACAGTTAAGCGTTATCTCGAATACAAGGGATATGATGTAACATACGTATCAAACTTTACTGATATTGATGACAAGATTATCAAGAAGGCTATTGAAGAAGGTGTTCCATCAGAGGAAATTTCCACAAGATATATCGAAGAGTGTCTTAAGGACATGGACGGTATGAATATGAGCAGGAATGTAATTCATCCTCTTGCTACAGAAGTAATTCCTGACATGATTGACATGATTCAGACACTTATCGACAAGGGATATGCATATAATTCAAATGGTACAGTATATTACAGAGTAAGAAAGTTTGACGACTACGGTAAGCTTTCTAACAAGAATATCGAAGATCTTGAAGCAGGTCACAGAGACATTAAGGTTTCAGGTGAGGATAACAAGGAAGATCCACTTGATTTCGTATTATGGAAGCCTAAGAAAGAAGGCGAACCATTCTGGGCATCACCATGGAGTGACGGAAGACCTGGATGGCATATTGAATGTTCTGTAATGGCTAAGAAGTATCTCGGTGAAGAGATCGATATCCATGCAGGTGGAGAAGACCTTATTTTCCCACATCATGAAAATGAAATTGCACAGTCAGAAGCTGCAAATGGCAAGACATTTGCCAAGTACTGGATGCACAACGGATTCCTTAACATCAACAAGGAGAAAATGTCTAAGTCTCTCGGTAACTTCCTTACAGTAAGAGATATTGCAGCCAAGTTTGATTTATCAGTACTCAGATTCTTCATGCTTGGTGCACAGTACAGAAATCCTATTAACTTCAGTGATGAGCTTATGGAATCTGCTAAGAATGGGCTTGACAGAATTAAGACATGTGTAAGCACACTCGACAGATTAGCAGAAAATGCTTCAGGTACATTAAAGGACAGCGAGCAGAATATCGTTGCAGAAGTTAATAAGTGCAAGAAGGCATTTGAAGATGCAATGGATGATGACTTCAATACAGCATTTGCTGTTGCTGCAATATTTGACCTTGTTAAGGCTGCCAATACATATGCAAATGAAGAATCAAGTGCAGATATTTTAAAATTCCTTGCTGATACAATCGTAACATTATGCGGAGTTTTAGGACTTGATGTTGAACCTAAGGAAGAACTTCTTGACAGCGATATCGAAAAACTTATTGAAGAAAGAATTGCTGCAAGAAAGAATAAGGATTTCGCAAGAGCTGATGAAATCAGAGATGAGCTTGAAGTAAAGGGAATTATATTAGAGGACAGCAGGGACGGCGTACATTGGAAGAGAAAATAAACAGTATGTTGAATGGTGATGATACATCCCAGGACAATATGTTGAATAGTGACTTAGATAATAAACCGGTAGTAAACGCAGTAGATTCGCTAGATCCATACCTTATTGCCGGTCTGATAAATGATGATAAGATTGGCAATAATGACCCTAAGCTTGTAAGTCCTATTTTGCTTGCCTATGTTGGAGACAGTGTGTACGACCTTATAATCCGAACAAGTCTCGTGCTTAAGGGTAACAGACAGGTTGCCAAGCTCAACAGGGATGCGGTTTTACTTGTAAGTGCCAAGGCGCAGAGCGGTATTGCTGACATAATTCTTCCGATGTTAAGCGAGGAAGAAGTTGCCATTTACAAAAGAGGTGTTAATTCAAAACCTAATACAAAGTCAAAAAATGCTTCATTCAGAGAGTATTTAAAGGCTACAGGTTTTGAGACGCTGATAGGATACTTATACTTATCCGGCAGAATAAGCAGAATAATGGAATTAGTGAAAACAGGTGTGGACGGTTTAGAACAGGCCGACGCCAATAAGGGAAAATAATGGGTAATTTTAAGAAAAATAATTATAGAGATAAATCAAGAGATAATTCTCAGGAAGTAAATACTGAAGAAGTACAGAACAACGGCCAGATTGAAGGCCGTAATCCCGTAATCGAAGCATTCAGAGCGGGAGTTACAATTGATAAGGTATTTATCCTTGAAGGCTGCCGAGATGGAGCTATCAATACAATCCTCAGAGAAGCTAAGAAAAATAATACAATTTATTATTTTGTAAATAAGGAAAGACTTAACGAGCTTTCACTTACAGGTCATCACCAGGGTGTAATTGCAAAGTGTGCTGAAGGTACATATGGCACACTTGATGATATATTTGCAAAGGCTGAGGAAAAGGGTGAGCCACCATTCGTATTTATCTTAGATGAAATCGAAGATCCTCATAACTTAGGTGCCATCATCAGAACAGCAAATGTTTCAGGTGCTCACGGTGTAATTATCGAGAAGAGACATGCAGCGGGCATTACTCCTGTTGTTGCCAAGACAAGTGCCGGAGCCATTAACTTCACACCTGTTGTTAAGGTTACAAATATTAACAGAACAATAGAGGAGTTAAAGGAAAAGGGCCTTTGGATTGCATGTGCTGACATGGACGGAGAAAACATGTATACAGCAAATCTTTCAGGTGCCATCGGTATTGTAATCGGTAACGAGGGAAGTGGTGTTTCCAAGCTTGTAAGAAAGAATTGTGACTTTACGGTTTCTATCCCTGTAAGAGGTGAGATTGAATCATTAAATGCCTCAGTTGCTGCAGGTGTACTTGCATACGAAGTAGTAAGAGCAAGAACAATGTAATATACAGAGTGCCGGCTACCAGAGTAATGTAACATACGAAATTCAAAACGACGGTAATTAACATACAAAGTTACAAGTTAATGAACAAAGCAATCGGGTTTAAGGTATGAGCGATAAAGAGCGAAATGATTCCCGTTTATCTTACAGCGACCTTACGGACGAAGAACTTCTGAATCTGTATAAAAATGGTGATCCGCTCTGCTTTGATGCTATTATGCTCAGATACAAAAATATGGTTCTGGAAATAGCAAAGGATTTTTTCCTTGTAAGCGGAGATAAGGAGGACCTTATCCAGGAAGGGATGATAGGTCTGTATAAGGCTGTAAGGTACTATAAAGAAGACAGCGCTGCGAAATTTTCCACATTTGCATATACATGCATTAAAAGGCAGATTTTAACGGCTGTCACAAAGGATAATAATAAGAAAAACATGCCTCTGAATATGTCATTGCCTACAGAAAAAGATAAGGATGACAATGATATATCTGATGAGGGATTATTAAGTGATAACGGAGTATCCAATCCTGAATTTCTTATCCTGAAAAAAGAGGATAATCTTGAAAAAAGAAATAAGCTGATGACAGTCTTAAGTCCATTTGAACAATCAGTTTGTGAGATGATGTTTATGGAATATGACTACAGACAGATTGCCGCAAAACTCAACAAAGAAGAGAAGGTAATCGACAATGCAATGCAGCGAATAAAGCTGAAAGCGAAGAAGATTTTCAAGGACTGACCGTTGTTGACATTTATATTTTAATAACTTATCATATAAAGGCTGTAAAGCACAGCCTTTATGCTGATGTAGCTCAGGGGCAGAGCACTTCATTGGTAATGAAGAGGTCGGGAGTTCAAATCTCCTCATCAGCTTTTATTATTAAGATGAAACGAAAAAATACCCTGTATTCATAATGAATACAGGGTATTTTTACTCCATCCCATTATTTTCTTTGTCTCTTTTACTCTTCTTCTGAATCTGCTTAACAATAAGTAAAAATACATATACGGCAACGGGAACGATAATGTCTGCTGCAACTAATCTTGTAAATATAGCATCACTTTCAGGAGAGGTAATAAATGCAAATACAAATGTAAGTACCACAAGAACTCCCACAGCAATAATAGTTGATAATGCCAGAATCTGAACGAATTTTTTCATATATTAATTCCTTAAATTAATTTTATGGTTATACAGGCAACTGCTTACTAAACTCTGCCATAAGCATCAGTGCCGTGAAATATTACAACTTGAAAAATATTATTTATCATACTATCAAAAAAATTTCCATATAACAAATAAAATCCATACATTACAAATACATTTGTAATTTTACATTTGAAAATTCATATTATATAATGACCGTTATGTAATTTTGAAAATAGTTTATGTTTTAATTGTTATGTTTTAGGAGGAAGATAATGGAAAATTATGGAGTAGACAAGCTTGGTATTGCTCCTTCCGCAGTATATAGAAATCTCTGTCCCGCAGAGCTTGTGGAAAAAGCTATTATGCGTGGAGAAGGCAAGCTTACAGACAAGGGTGCACTTCTTGTAAATACAGGGAAGTATACAGGACGGTCTCCTAAAGATAAGTTCATCGTTGACTCAGAAGCTGTTCATGACAACATTTCATGGGGAAGTGTCAACAGACCTATCTCAAGAGATGTATTTAACTCTATCAAAAACGATATGATAGAATACCTCAATAATAAGGAAGTATTCATATTTGATGGATTCGCAGGAGCAGACAAGAAGGTTACAAGAAAGTTCAGAGTAATTAATGAACTTCCGGCACAGAACTTATTTATCAGAAATCTTCTTATCCGTCCTACAGATGAAGAACTTGAGAATTTCGGCGAGGCTGATTTCACTATTCTTGTTGCACCGGGATACAAATGTGACCCTGAGAAGTACGGAATTAACTCAGAAGCAGCCATCATCATTGATTACGAAGCAAAGTTTGCAATTATTGCAGGTTCAGCATACTCAGGTGAGATTAAGAAGACAGTTTTCTGTGTTATGAACTACGTAATGCCTGTTGAAGAAAATATTCTTCCAATGCACTGTTCAGCAAATATGGATCCTGAAACAGGAGATACAGCAGTATTCTTCGGTTTATCAGGTACAGGAAAGACAACTCTTTCTGCAGATCCAAACAGAAAGCTTATCGGTGATGATGAGCACGGCTGGTCTGACGAAGACATCTTCAACTTTGAGGGCGGATGTTACGCAAAATGTATCGACCTTGAAGAAGAAAGAGAGCCTGAAATCTATAATTCAATCAGATTCGGTTCTGTTCTGGAAAATGTTGTTGTTGATAAGAACAGAGTTCCTGATTTCTACGATGATACAATTACAGAAAATACTCGTGTAGGTTATCCTGTGGACTTCATTTCAAATGCACAGATTCCTGGAAAGGGCGGTATCCCTAAGGTAGTTATCTTCCTCACAGCAGATGCATTTGGTGTACTTCCACCTATTTCAAGACTTTCACACAAAGCTGCAATGTACCATTTTGTAACAGGATTTACATCTAAGTTAGCAGGTACTGAAAGAGGTGTTACAGAACCTGTTCCAACATTCTCAACACTTTTCGGTGAGCCATTTATGCCGCTTGATGCATCAGTTTATGCTGAAATGTTAGGTGACAAGCTCGATAAATACGGCACAGATGTATATCTGGTAAATACAGGCTGGTCTGGCGGTCCTTACGGAGTTGGAAGCCGTATGAAGTTAAAATATACAAGAGCAATGGTTACTGCTGCATTAAACGGAACATTGAAAAATGTAGAATATCACCATAATGAGACATTTAACCTTGATATCCCTGCAAGCTGCCCTGATGTTCCATCAGACATTCTTGATCCAAGAGAGACATGGGAAGATGTTACTGCATATGATGCTCAGGCTAAGAAACTTGCACATATGTTTAAGGAAAACTTTGAAAAGAAATATCCAAACATGCCTGAAGAGATAAGAAAAGCAGGTCCAAGAGGATAATAAATCATAAGTTTTAATAGCTGGTTTTGATACAACTGTCAGCAATAATATTAACGTTAATTTCTGACATAAATGTCGGAATAATAACATATAAACTAAAAGTCATTTTTGAATTTTTATAAGTTCGGAAATGACTTTTTTGCTCTTTAGTATTGTTTTTTTTGCTTTTTTATGCTACCATGATAACGCTTTAGCGTGATAAATTAACGGAGCGTTAAAAGGGATTGATATATTGGAAAGTTTTTGCGGAGGAACATTATGAAAAGAAAATTGTTCGGATTATCTATGGTAGCTACAGCAGCACTTACATTTGCAGGTTGTGCAGGTGGCGGTTCAGCAGCAAACACAACAGCTGACAGCGACGTTGATTACATCAAGAACAAGGGTAAGTTAATCGTAGGTATTACAGATTTTAATCCTATGGATTACAAAGACAGCAACAACGAATGGATTGGTTTCGATGCTGATCTTGCAAAGAAGGTTGCTGCTGACCTCGGCGTTGAAGTTGAATTCGTAGAAATCGACTGGGATAACAAGCTTTTAGAGCTTAACAACAAGAGTATTGACGTAGTTTGGAATGGTATGACGTATACAAACGAAGTTAAGGATTCTATGGAATGCACAGAAAGCTACTGCAAGAACGCTCAGACAGTTGTTCTTAAGAGCACAGATGCTGTTAACTACACAGACGTTGACAGTGTAAAGAACTTAACATTTGCTGTAGAAGCTGGTTCAGCCGGTGAAAGCGTTGCAAAGGAAAATGGCTTCAACTACACAGCTAAGTCTGCTCAGTCAGATGCTCTTCTTGAAGTTAAGTCTGGTACATCACAGGCTGCTATCATCGACCTTCTTATGGCAGGTGCAATGGTAGGTCCTAACACAGACTACTCAGATCTTACACACATTTTAGAGTTGTCTGAAGAAGATTACGTTGTAGGATGCCGTAAAGGTTCAGATCTTGCAGCATACATCAATGACGAATTCGCAAAGTTCAAGAGCGATGGTTCATTCATGGAAATTGCTACAAAGTATGGCGTTCAGGATGCAGTTGTTAAATAATTAAATACAGACGATTATTTTAAATTTGTATTAAATGTTTTTAAATAAAAGGGGCTGTCGCATATAGTCCCGTCACAAAGTATTTGTTTTTGTGGCGGGATATGCGATGGCTCTGTTTGTTGTTGTAAAAGCATTAGAAAGGATATACAGAATGTTTGCAGAGGTTACGCTCTCCTTGTTGCAGGGCTTCCTTACAACAATGGAGATATTTGGTCTCACATTGCTTTTTGCACTTCCGTTAGGTCTGCTCATATGCTTAGGCTCAATGAGCAAGATTCGGGTAATAAAATATCCTATTAAATTTATTATATGGATAGTCAGAGGAACACCTCTTCTCTTACAGTTAATTATCATTTATTTCGGACCGGGTCTTTTATTTGGCTGGAACGCATGGGGAAGTGAAAGTGGCGGAAGATTTATAGCTGCATTAGTTGCATTTGTTATCAACTATGCATGTTATTTCTCAGAGATTTACAGAGGTGGAATACAAGCAATTCCTGTAGGACAGAGAGAAGCCGGTGAGGTTCTTGGTCTTACAAAGGGACAGATTTTCAGAAAGATTATTTTAAAGCAGGTTATTAAGAGAATTATTCCACCAATGTCAAATGAAATCATTACATTGGTTAAGGATACATCTCTTGCGAGAGTTATTTCTGTTTACGAAATCATCTGGAACGGTCAGGCATATATTAAGAGTGCCGGTCTTATCTGGCCATTGTTCTACACAGGAGCATTTTACCTTGTATTCAGTGGAATACTCACATTAATATTCCACTACATTGAAAAGAAGATGGATTATTTCCGTTGTTAAGGTGGAGATGAATATGGCTTTACTTGAAGTAAAAAATTTAAAAAAGAACTTCGGTTCAACAGAGGTTCTTAAAGATATAAACTTTGATCTTGAGGAAGGTCAGGCAATATCTATAATTGGTTCATCAGGAAGTGGTAAAACAACACTTTTAAGATGTCTTAACTTTTTAGAGATTGCAGATGGTGGAACAATTATCGTAGGTGGTAAGCAGTTATTTGACGGAAGTGACGTCAGAACAAGATCTGATAAGGAGATAAGAGCTAACAGAACACATTTCGGAATGGTGTTCCAGCAGTTTAATTTATTCCCTCAGTATACAGCCCTTGAAAATGTTACTCTTGCACCAATTCTTCACGCCAAAGAAAGCGATCAGAGCACAGACAGCATTATTGAAATGGGCAAAGAAATCTTAAAGCAGATGGGCCTTGAAGACAGAATGGATAATTATCCACATCAGTTATCAGGTGGACAGCAGCAGCGAGTTGCCATCGCAAGAGCATTGGCAATGAAGCCTGATATCCTCTGCTTCGATGAGCCTACAAGCGCTCTCGACCCTGAGTTAACAGGAGAGGTGCTTAAGGTTTTAAGAGGATTAGCAGAAAAGAAGACAACTATGATTATAGTTACTCATGAAATGGCATTCGCAAGAGATGTTGCGGATAAAATCATTTTCATGGATGGCGGTAGAATTGTAGAACAGGGTGATCCTAAGCAGGTCATTGATAATCCGCAAGAAGAAAGAACAAAACAATTCCTTAGTAATTACGCAAAAAATAAAGAATAAAGGTTTAAATCAACCAAAAAGGAGACCATATAGCAGACTAAAAATGTCTGCTATATGGTCTCCTTTTGGTTTTCGGGAAAACCTTCCGCCGGGAGGGATTCTTAGGGCGGATACATCTGCCGTAGCTCTCTTTTTGATTGGGAAAATTGTCCGCTATAGCTCCATTTATACATCCACCAAATAATGTTCCTTTATATAGAAGAAATGTAGTAATATTATTAACAGAAATAAGTAAATGACTTAAGGAGGCCAATATGTTAGAAGTTGGAACAAAAGCACCGGATTTTACACTTCCGGATCAGAATGGAGATATGCATTCATTATCAGAATATAAAGGTAAGAAAGTAATTTTATATTTTTATCCAAAGGACAATACACCGGGATGTACAAAGCAGGCGTGCGGATTTGCTGAAAGAATGCCTCAGTTTACAGAAAAGGGCGCTGTTGTAATCGGAATTAGTAAGGACAGCGTAGCTTCACATAAGAAGTTTGAAACAAAGTTTGATCTTCCGTTTACTATTCTTTCAGATGAAGATACAGCAGTAAATCAGCTTTATGATGTATGGAAAGAAAAGAAAATGGCAGGAAGAACATATATGGGAACTGTCCGAACAACATATTTAATTGATGAAGAAGGCGTAATTGTAAAAGCATTTGATAAGGTAAAGGCTGCTGACAATCCTGAGCAGATGTTAAACGAAATATAATAGGTTGGCTTTATGAAGATAATAGTTTCACCTGCAAAGAAAATGAAACCGGATGAATATATCGATGTGGATATGACGGTTCCTGTATTTGTGGACAGGGCAAAGGCAATAATAGACTATATGAAAAGCCTCTCATTTGATGAGCTTAAAACTATTTGGAAATGTAATGATTCCGTAGGTCAGGAAGCTCACGATATGATCATGGGCGTCAATTTTGAAAATGTTATGCCTGCAATCTATGCCTATGATGGTATTGCATTTAAATATATGGCTCCATCCGTATTTGAAAATAAAGAGTGTGAGTATATACAGAATAATCTGCGAATCCTGTCAGGAGTTTATGGAATCTTAAAGCCGTTTGACGGAGTTGTCAGATATAGACTTGAAATGCAGGCTAAAATGTCATTTTTCGGCAGTAAGAATTTATATGACTACTGGTCAGATGACATATATAAAGAACTTACACAAAATGACGATATAATCATTAATCTCGCTTCAAAAGAATATTCCAAATGTGTAGAAAGCTATCTTGATGAGAATAAGACATTTGTCACATGTATATTTGGCGAACTCTGTGATGATAAAATATCTCAAAAGGGAGTTTATGCCAAAATGGCAAGAGGTGAAATGGTAAGATACTTGGCCGTTAACGATGTAAATGATATTGAAGGTATGAAAAACTTCAATGGTCTGGGGTATGAATTTAGTGATAAACACTCGGATGATAAGACATTTGTATTCTTAAAATAATATTATTTGACAATAGCAACTAATATCCATATACTGAATCATATTAAAGCTAAGGCTTTAGTATGATTATTTTAGACTTCATTTATAAACATTTGATACAAATGTTAAAATTATTATGTAATACAATGTTATAATCTACAAATGATTACCTTTATGCAGTCATTGTAGAACGGGAGAGGTTATTATGGACAGCAGAATAGATGTTATAATAGATATCAGAGGATTTAACAGATTCTACACTAATATGCTTGGTTTGCTGAATGCAAATATCGGTAGTTCTGACTATTCATTAACGGAAACAAGAATAATTTATGAAATTAGCAAAACTGAAAAGTGCAGTGCCAATCAGCTTTCTAATATTCTCAGAATTGATACGGGATATTTAAGCAGAATACTTAAAAAACTTGAAAAGGAAGGTGTTCTCGAAAGACATTCAAGTGAAGATGATGCCAGAATTAACGAGATTTCTCTTACTGAAAAAGGCCATGAATTATTCGAGCAGATGAATAACGATTCTAATGTACAGATAGCATCCCTGATTGAATCATTGACAGACGAAGAATGTCATGAGATCTCAAAGGCATGTGATACAATAAAGAAGTATTTTACAAAGGCGATTAATAAAGTAAATATCAGACTGTCTGACGGCAATAAATCAGATGTTGATTATATTATTGACAGACAGCTTTTCATATATTCAACAGAGAGAAAGTTTACATCGGATGTATTTAGAAATTATGTTATAGATGGTGTGCATGATCTTGTTAATAATTTCGATGAGAGTAAAGACTGTATTATGATTCTGGAATGCAACGGCATAAAGTCAGGATGTATTGCGGTAACACATTTAGACAACGATACTGCACAGCTCAGATACTTCTTTATTGAATCTGAACTCAGAGGAATCGGTGCAGGAAGAAAGATGCTTACTTCAGCAATCGAATTTTGTAAAAATATGGGTTATAAAAAAGCAATTTTATGGACTGTAAGTGCGCAAGCAACAGCCAGAAGATTGTATAGTGCATTTGGATTTGAAGTAACTGAAGAAGTGGAGAATGAAGACTGGGGATCTCCTGTTCTTGAAGAATGTTGGGAGCGTGACTTAACTAAGTAATGCTCTTTTGAAAGGAGTATATATGGAATCATTTGATATGACGTTAATGTTAATGCTATTGATCCCCTCTGCAGTATGTATAGCAATAGGAGTGATAATCCAGGTTGCAACAAGAAAAAAGAAGAACAAACCTGCAGCGGGACCTGTGTTAACAATGAGCGGAATATTATTTGCCATATTGTCGTAGGTTATAATATTTACATTAAAATTTTGATAAAAAAAACTGTTGCATTTATAATAAATGTAACAGTTTTTTTTATGATATTGAAACATAAATTGTGATTAAAATATTTTATGAAGAAATCAGTGAGAATAAATATGAAAAATACAGAAAATGATATTAATCCTTTATTCAGAATTGAGAATGTCAATAAAATTATTATCCCGCCGGTAGTTAAAGATGACTTATGTAACTTTCTGAGGGAGAAGTTAGATAAAGCGGGATTTTATTACAGAATTACATACAGAGTAAAAAGTAACGATTCCATCCTTAATAAGCTTTTAGCAAAGGATTATGGAAGGGAAGGTTCAATTTACCATGATAAGAAATTACAGGATCTGGTTGGTATACGAATAATCCTGTATTTTGGTGATGATATTCATGCAGTAAAGCAACTTCTGGATACACTTTTTACAACTGAAGGTGAGTGGGAAACTACAGAGGCTTCCGTTTATGAATTCCGAGCAAGAAAAGTAAATGGTATTTTCAAGATTCCTGAGTATTTAAGTAAATTAATAATTAATCCTTCATTAGAAGATTATATAGATGATACATTTGAAATACAGCTCCGTACAAATGCATTTGAAGGCTGGCATGAAATTGAACATGACATGCATTACAAATCATCTGTATTCCATGAAGAAAATTCAGATTTGTTCAGACGAATGAACTCAGTCCTTGCAACACTGGAGCTTTGCGATGACTCTATTATCAGATTGCTGGAAGATCTTGGTCATTATCATTACAAAATGCAAAACTGGGACGAAATGATAAAGTGCCATTACAGACTTAAGTTTATAAATGAGCCTTTAATCCCTGAACTGGATAAGTTCTTCAATGAAAATGTCGATATAGCAAAACAGATATTTAAATTCGACAGATTTAAAGTGCTGGAAGAATTTTGGAATACGACTTCAGATACAGATGTGGTTCACACTTCCACAAATGTTGTTCGAATTGTTAATAATCTCGAGATTAAGTCAGATGAGATAACAGAGATATTTAACAAATTAGATAAAGAGAAAAAGCAGAAAACTCCGAAAAAGCACTTTGAGCCATTTAAGGAGCTTGCGGAATATCCTGCATTTGCATCTAAGGTAGAGCTTAATATAGTAAATGATTCCGTAGAGGAGACATTTAAAAAGGCAGCGGGATACATTTATTCATGGATTAAATCCAGATTTAAAAATGTATTCAGTAATATGCCTGAAATGCCAAAGTCATATAAAGCATGGAAACCGGGATACAGAGTAGATGTTCACTATGATGAAGAAAAATGCGAAATTATGGAAATCTCAACTCATCCGGACAATGTGGTTCCTGAAAGAGAGTGGATTTCAAGAGCATATATAAAAAGAGTAGGCGACAAGCTTGAATTTGCCGTAACAAACCATCTGGCTGAGCAGAATAATTTTAACTATGAAAAGCTTAGTCACGGTTTATTCAGCCGACCTAACTTTTATGGTGAAATAGCTGACAACATTGGAATTATTGATGTTGCAAGATTAAAGCAGAGTACAAAACTGGTAGATAATGATGGAATGGACGATTTCTATGAATTAGTAGATACCTCCAACAGAGTATTGCCTGTTACTGTATTCCTTGCAGTAGATAATGACTGGGTAAATAATTTTGATGTGGATTATTTCTCATACTTAGTAGGATATTATGCCCATGTAAGATTAATAAAGGATAATGATGCAGCGGTTGCATTTGCCACAAAGTACAATCTGGACATTGATAAATGTAAAAATTCAGTTGTGGTATTTTATCAGAATAAAGAACCTCAGGTTGCACATGAAAAAGATATTCTTGATGCAAAATATGAAGTTATCAAAATGGATACCAAGAGATACTGGAATGAGACGGGTGTCCGTGCCTATAGAAGAAAGCTTATAGCTAATATAAGAGAAAATATCTTAGATATGTACGAAAACGGATGGGGTAAAGGAAGAATTTTCAAATCTTCACTTATCGGTGTTGAATTACCACAGAGTGAAAGCAGTCCTGTTATGCAGGTGCCTGAAGAGGAAATGTGGGATTCCTGCGATAAATTCGGAAATGTAATAAGACATGGTGCCATTGCTAGAGCCGATGCTGATGATATTCCTAAGGGAGTATTCCACAGAGTTGTCAGTGTTTATACTGTAACAAGAACCGGAAAGATCCTTATTACAAGACGTTCTCCTGAGAAAAGACATCCCGGCTTATGGGAAATTACATGCGGTTCCGTTTTAGCGGGCGAAGAAGTAAGAGAAGGTGCCGTCAGAGAATTATATGAAGAAACAGGACTGAAATGCACAACTTCTAACTTAAATGCATTGTATGTTCATACTGATAACAAGAGAAGAGCGGTATATTTTTCATTTATTCATATAATCCCTAATGAATCAGTAAGAATTAAATTACAGCCAAATGAGACAGATGACTATAGATTTATTTCATTTGAAGAATTCGATAAACTGGCTGAAACTGCGGAGTTTAGCGTTTCTGAGAGCGAAAGATACCAGCTGTACAGAGATATGATAAAAAATAATTTTGAAAAAATTTAATAAAACATATTGCACTTATAAGAATAATAGGCTATTATATAGACAACTTAAACAACAACATAATTTTTATATAATAACGAATACTTTTGGAGGTGCAATTATGGGACATATTTATGAATCAGCTACAGAACTTATCGGACACACACCTATCGTAGATTTCAGCGCATTAGTTAAGGCTGCAGGCGTTGAAGGTAAGCTTCTTGCAAAGATGGAGTACTTCAACCCAACAGGTAGTGTTAAGGACAGAATCGCACTCAGCATGATCAAGACAGCAGAGGAAAGTGGAGCACTTAAGTCAGGCGGAACAATCATCGAGCCTACATCAGGTAACACAGGTATCGGTCTTGCTTCAATCGCAGCTGCTAAGGGTTACAAGCTTATCATCGTAATGCCTGAGACAATGTCAGTAGAAAGAAGAAACATCATCAAGTCATATGGTGCTGAAATCGTTCTTACAGACGGAAGCAAGGGAATGAGCGGTGCTATCGCAAAGGCAAATGAACTTCATGAAGAAATCGAAGGCAGCTTCGTTCCCGGTCAGTTCACAAACCCAGCTAACCCAGAAGCTCATTACAAGACAACAGGTCCTGAAATCTGGAATGATACAGAAGGTCATCTTGATGCATTTGTAGCCGGTGTTGGTACTGGTGGTACAGTTTCAGGTACAGGTAAGTTCTTAAAGGAGCAGAATGGAGATATTCAGGTTATCGCTATGGAGCCTGCTTCATCACCAGTATTAAGTGAAGGTAAGAGTGGTCCTCATATGATCCAGGGTATCGGTGCAGGTTTTGTTCCGGATACACTTGATAAGGAAGTATATGACGAAGTAGTAACTGTAACAAATGAAGATGCAATCAATACAGCTAAGGCTATTGCTAAGACAGAAGGTCTTTCAGTAGGTATTTCTTCAGGTGCTTCAGTAAGTGCAGCTCTTGAATGGTTAAAGAAGAACCCTGGCAAGACAATCGTTGCATTATTACCAGACAGTGGTGACAGATACTACTCAACAGCATTATTCAAAGACTGATTTTGAGAATGGTTGCCCTCCTGAAAAACTCTCGAACGAAACATATTAATAATTCTCAAAGCTAAATAAATAGAACGAAACAAAAAAGCCCTTACAGTGTGCAATGCATACCGTATGGGCTTTTATTTTACATAGAAGCTTCAAATGCTTCCTGGTTTATCACAAAATGATTCTTCTTAAAATCAATCAGTCCTTCACGCTTCATTTTGCCAAGTTCATTTGATAATGCACTTCTTTCTACATTTAAATATCCCGCCAGATGTTCCCTGTCAAATGGAATATCAAATTCATTTGAACTGTTTTTTATAACCTGATAAGAAAGATATGAAATAAGTTTAGTTCTTATTGATTTGTGAGAAGTGTGAAGACTTCTTCTTGAAAGCGACAGATTGCAGTTTGCAATTATATTTAGCAGATTTGAAACCAGTCTGCTGTGAAATTTGCATGAGGCAGAACATACATAAATACTTTTATTTATATCAATAAAAAGCATTTCCACATCTGAATCCGCAATAACATTTACAATAAGAGGTTCATTTGGAGTAAATGAATAGCTGACAGCTACAACTTCACCCTTGGAAGATCCGCCAAAAACATTTTTATTACCCATCAGATCATAGGCTTCTATAATTACATTTCCGGATAAAATAACTCCAATCTCATTTATTACTTCACCTGCATGAAAGATAAAATCTCCCTTTTTAAATTTCTTAACATGCCAGTTTAAGCATGGCAAAAGATGTTTTAATTCCTCAGGAGATATACCCTCGAATATTTTTAATGTAGATAAAAAAGAATAATCCATAGCAACCTCCTTTAATAGTATATAAAGCAATCCACAATTTATATTTAAGAATGCCTTTTAAATATAAAATTCGCTCAAAGCTCTATAAAAATATTCTGACAGTTATAGATTTTCAAAATATTACTTTAAAAAGCTATAAAACAGTTTCAAAAAAGTTATTAACAGCATTCCGAAGATATTTTAAAAATTTTCAATTCATTTTTCAAAATGTTGTTAAAACAACATACTGACATAAATCAATATAATACAATTATGACACGTTAACAACAGAAATAACAACAAATCATATACGGTTATGGGGGTAATAACTATGGAAAATAAAATGTTTTGTTATCAATGTCAGGAAACAGCAGGATGCAAAGGATGTACACAGATTGGTGTGTGCGGAAAACTTCCTGATGTTGCAAATATGCAGGACTTACTTGTTTATGTAACAAAGGGACTTTCAGAAGTTGCAACTGCATTAAGAGCAGAAGGTAAATCAGTTCCAAGAGAAATCGGTGCACTTGTTACATATAATTTATTTGTAACAATCACAAATGCAAACTTTGACAAGGAAGCAATCATAAGAGATGTTGAGACAACTCTCGAAGAAAAAGCAAAATTTCTCGCACAGCTTTCTAATAAAGAAGGTTTAACAGATGCTGCAAACTGGGACGGAAATATGGATGAATATGAAGCTAAGGCAAAGACAGTAGGTGTTCTTGCAGAGCAGAATGAAGATATCCGTTCACTTAAGGAGCTTATTACTTACGGATTAAAGGGGCTTGCGGCATATGAGCATCATGCAAATATGGTAGGCCGTTACAATGACGCAACAAATGAATTTGTTCAGTCAGCACTTGCAGATACATTAAAGGAAAAATCTGTTGATGAACTTATCGCACTTACACTTGAAACAGGTAAGTATGGTGTTGATGCCATGGCTGATCTTGATGCGGGTAATACAGGAAAATACGGTAATCCTGAATTAACAAAGGTAAATATCGGCGTAGGCAATAAGCCTGGTATCCTTATTTCAGGCCATGACTTAAATGATTTAGAGCAGTTACTTGATCAGACAAAGGGAACAGGCGTAGATGTTTATACACATTCAGAAATGCTTCCCGCCCATTACTATCCTAAATTTAAGGAATATGACAACCTTGTAGGAAACTATGGTAATGCATGGTGGCAGCAGAAGGAGGAATTTGAAAGTTTCAACGGCCCAATCCTCTTTACAACTAACTGTATAGTTCCACCAAAAGATAGTTATAAGGACAGAGTTTACACAACAGGTGCAGCGGGATTCCCTGGATGTGGCCATATCAAAGCAGATGAAAATGGCAAAAAGGACTTTACTGCAATTATCGAGCATGCAAAGAAATGTGCTCCTCCAACAGAAATAGAAAAAGGTGAAATCGTTGGTGGTTTCGCACACAACCAGGTATTTGCCCTTGCAGATACAGTTGTAGATGCGGTAAAGAGCGGAGCAATTAAGAAATTTTTTGTAATGGCAGGTTGTGACGGAAGAACTAAGGACAGAAATTACTACACAGAATTTGCAAAGGCTCTTCCAAAAGATACAGTTATCCTTACGGCAGGTTGTGCAAAATACAGATATAACAAGCTTGATCTCGGCGATATCGGCGGAATTCCAAGAGTACTTGATGCAGGTCAGTGTAATGATTCATATTCACTTGCACTTATTGCGCTTAAGCTTAAGGAAGTATTTGAGCTTAACGATGTAAATGAACTTCCAATTGTATACAATATCGCATGGTATGAGCAGAAGGCTGTTATCGTTTTACTTGCCCTCCTTCATCTCGGTGTTAAAAATATTCATTTAGGACCAACACTTCCAGCATTCCTTTCACCAAATGTAGCAAATGTCCTTGTTGAAAACTTTGGTATCGCAGGAATCGGAACAGTAGAAGATGATCTTAAGCTTTTCTTAGGTGAGTAATGCGGGGATTAGTATGTTCAGATAAGGAAGTAATATATTTTTTTAACGAATAGCGAAAAGTAATAGACGGATTCTTTCAATTATATAGATAAGATATATTAGGTAATCTACTTACGTATGTTAAGAATGATGAATGGCAGTATATCAGATTATCCTTCTATATATGTTAAAAGTGGTGAATAAAGATATATTCATACTATATATAGAAATACATAGAAACAAAGATATCATTTTTGAAACAACATTTTGATAATCATACTAACACAAACAGTCAAAAATATATTACGAACAAATAACCAATACTTAAAAGGTTAATTCGACCTAATAAATAAAACTTGGAATAATAACCCGACTAAATAACTAAAAACTCTAAGACTTAACTCTAAGACTTATAAATGTTGATATATAACAAAATAAGAATAACAACATATAACAACTAACAAACAACAATACAATTCTGAACAACAAATAAACAGAGGGCTGTTGTACATATGTCTTCTAAATAGATATATGGCAGCGGCCCTTATTATAATTAAAACCGTCAGATGATTGCTTTTATTAATGATTCGCAGAAGTGGATATTCATAACAAAAGGTACGATGGCGTATTCTCTCCATTGATAATAATGAAAAGTGTTTTTACCAATAAAAACATATAAAAACTGGAAAATTATTATCTTTACACAACTAATTCAAAAAAATAATAATTTTCAAAAAAATAAAAATGCGCAAACATAGATAAATACTGAGAAAAATCAATATTTGAAAAAATAAAAAAAGAAAAATAAAAAATATTTCAAAAAAGTTGTTGACATTACAAATACAGATTGTTATTATAACTAAGCCGTCGCAAGCGAAGGCAACAAACAAAACAGTTCTTTGAAAATCAAATAGTAAGACAACCCTGAAGATTCCAAAAGAATT
>OLNJ01000497.1_pt1 | contig 32839 bp, 27 predicted proteins | sample 1672191 | NCBI WGS metagenome assembly OLNJ01 (sample SAMEA3136657, study PRJEB25190) | human gut metagenome | biome: human gut; feature: human-associated habitat; material: faeces | place: Austria | collected 2013 | reverse complement strand
TAAGGATCTTGTGAGCATTGCGCTCGTGTGGGTTCAAGTCCCATCTTCCGCATGACTTTGAGGCAGAGCTGTGAATCGCAGCTCTGTTTTTGACTATACGAAATTATTTTACATTTGATTTTGTGCCCGTTTCATATATAATATGAGAATTTTGGACATCTTCAGGTCGGATTGGACCATAAAACCAATATTTTTTGAATTTTTTTTTGAGAAAAGAGGAATTTGCGGTTTTGTGTAGAATATAATTAACAGAGGGTATTTTTATCGCCGTTGTTTGTCAGACTGTGGAGGAAGTGCTTATGAATATCAGAGAGAGCATGGAACAGAGAGAACGGGAGCTTTTGAGCCCTTTTGCTTCGCATAGTGCAGATACGAGAGGACGGGACAGACCGGAAGAGGAATGCGATGTGCGGACTGCGTATCAGAGAGACAGAGACCGGATCCTTCACTGTAAGGCATTTCGCCGTATGAAGGATAAGACACAGGTGTTTCTGGCACCCCAGGGGGATCATTACCGGACCAGGCTGACACACACGCTTGAGGTATCGCAGATCGCCCGGACCATTGCCAAGGCACTTCGCCTGAATGAGGATCTTGTGGAAGCGATTGCATTGGGACATGATCTGGGACATACACCTTTCGGACATGCCGGTGAGAGAGCACTTGACCAGATACATCCGGGAGGCTTTGCCCACTATAAACAGAGCGTCCGGGTTGTGGAGGTACTGGAGAAAAATGGAAACGGGCTGAATCTTACCTGGGAAGTGAGAGATGGAATCAGGAATCACCGAACCAGCGGGAATCCAACCACGCTGGAAGGACAGGTTGTACGTTTTTCGGATAAGATCGCTTATATCCATCATGATATGGATGATGCTCAGCGTGCAGGAATCATAACTGAGGATGATATTCCGATCACTATGCGGACCTTTCTGGGCTATACCACGAGAGAACGACTGAATACCTTCGTACATAATATTATAGAGAACAGTATGGATAAGGACAGCATCTCCATGTCGCCGGATGTTTTTGAGGCGATGATGGAACTTCGGGCACTGATGTTCCGGAATGTTTATGAGAATCCGGTTGCCAAGAAGGAAGGGGATAAAGCAGCCAAGATGCTGACTAAGCTGTACGAATATTATATAGAACACCCGGATGCCATGTCACGGGAATACCGGGAGCTGACAGAATACCGGGGTGTTTCAAAAGGACAGGCTGTGTGTGATTATATTTCAGGAATGACGGATCAGTATTCCATGGAGAAATTCCGGGAGATATACATACCGAAGGCCTGGGAGATATATTAAACAGAAAAGAGGGATAAGTATGCGCTATTCAGATGACATCATAGAAGAAGTCCGGATGAAAAATGACATTGTAGACGTAATATCCCAGTATGTGAAACTGACCAGGAAGGGAAGCTCCTATTTTGGACTGTGCCCTTTCCATAACGAAAAAACGCCCTCTTTTTCCGTGACGCCATCCAAGCAGATGTATTACTGCTTTGGCTGCGGCGCAGGAGGAAACGTATACAATTTTATCATGGAATATGAGAACTATTCCTTTGGAGAGGCACTTTCCCATCTGGCGGACCGAGCTGGGGTAGAGCTTCCGAAGATCGAATATTCCAGGGAAGCAAGAGAAAAAGCAGAGCAGAGGGCAACGCTTCTGGAGATCAATAAACTGGCTGCACAGTATTTTTATTATCAGTTGCGGCGTGAGAGCGGAAAAACAGCGTATGGGTATCTTACAGGCAGGGGACTTTCGGACGAGACCATCCGCAAGTTTGGACTGGGCTATTCGGATAAATACAGTGATGATCTGTATAAATATCTGAAAAGCAAGGGCTACAGCGATGAGCTTCTCAGGGAATCCGGGCTGTTTAATGTGGATGAACGGCGGGGAATGTACGACAAGTTCTGGAATCGTGTGATCTTTCCCATCATGGATGTAAATAACCGTGTGATCGGATTTGGTGGCCGTGTTATGGGAGATGGTAAGCCGAAATATCTAAACTCTCCGGAGACGAAGATCTTTGATAAGAGTCGGAACCTGTATGGCCTGAATGTTGCGCGTACCACAAGAAAAAACTATCTCATTCTCTGTGAGGGCTATATGGATGTGATTGCCATGCATCAGGCAGGTTTTACCAATGCGGTAGCTTCTCTTGGAACGGCGCTGACTTCCGGTCATGCAAGTCTTGTGAAACGCTACACAAAAGAAGTACTTCTTCTTTATGACAGTGACGGTGCAGGAATCCGGGCAGCACTCCGGGCAATCCCGATTTTGCGCGAAGCAGGAGTGACTTCAAGAGTTGTAAGCCTGAAGCCCTGGAAGGATCCGGATGAGTTTATCAAGAACGAAGGGGCAGAAGCCTTTGAGGAACGGCTGGAACATGCCATGGATAGTTTTATGTTCCGTGTGCACATTGCGGAACAGGATTTTTCCATGGAAACCCCTCAGGGGCAGAATCAGTTTTTTGAGCGGTGTGCCGAGATGCTTCTGGAGCTTTCCGATGAACTGGAAAGGAATCTTTATATAGAAGCAATCGTAAAAGAATACGGTCGGCTTGGTGTGGGAACTGAGGATATCCGCAAGCGAGTCAATATGCTGGCCATGAAAGGAACACCGGCCGAGAAGCGTGTTCAGCCGAAATCCGGCACGCCGGAGACGAAGAAGAAGGAATCCGCAGCAGATAAGGCACAGAAGCTGATGCTCACCTGGCTTGTGAACTATCCTGGGATTTTTAATGAGGTGGAGAAATATATCTCACCGTCAGATTTTGTAGTGCCATTGTATAAACAGGTGGCACAGATGTTGTTTGATCAGCATAAAGAAGGAGAGACCAATCCGGGAAAACTTCTCAATGCGTTTACAGACAGCGAAGATCAGAGAGAAGTGGCATCACTTTTTAACGCTACCATTCATCTGGAAAATGAGGGAGAGCAGCAGAGAGCTTTTTCCGATGCGCTTCTTCGTATCAAGGAGGAAAGCCTCAAAGAAAAGAACCGTACCTGGGATCCGTCGGATATGGCGGGACTCCAGGAACTGATAAAGGCCAAAAAAGAACTGGAAGACCTTGGAAGAAAGCGGCAGCAGCTGCATATTTCTTTCAATTAAGGATAAAATATAAACACTATATGGAGGTATAGAGCACCTATGGAAATGAATATGGCAAAATTCAGCGAGAAACTTGTAGAGCTTCTTGAACTTGCAAAAAAGAAAAAGAATGTGCTGGAATATCAGGAGATCAGCGATTTCTTCAAGGATTCCCCACTGGAAGTAGACCAGATGGAGAAGGTTTTTGATTTCCTTGAGGCCAGCGGTGTGGATGTTCTCCGTATCACAGATAACAGTGGTGACGAACTCCTCCTTGATAATGATATGGATATGGATGGTATTGAGGATGAGGAAGAGGTAGAGCTTGATAAAATCGACCTTTCCGTACCGGAAGGTGTCAGCATCGAGGATCCGGTCCGTATGTACCTGAAAGAGATCGGTAAAGTCAGCCTGTTAAGTGCTGATGAGGAGATCGAACTTGCCAAAAGAATGGAAAAGGGCGATGAGGCTGCCAAGAAACGTCTGGCAGAGGCGAACCTTCGTCTTGTTGTCAGCATTGCGAAGCGTTATGTGGGACGTGGAATGCTGTTCCTTGACCTGATCCAGGAAGGTAACCTTGGACTTATCAAGGCTGTTGAGAAATTTGATTACCGAAAAGGTTATAAATTCAGTACCTATGCAACATGGTGGATCCGTCAGGCCATCACAAGAGCGATCGCTGACCAGGCACGTACCATTCGTATTCCGGTGCACATGGTTGAGACGATCAACAAGCTGATCCGTGTTTCCCGTCAGCTGCTTCAGGAGCTTGGACGTGAACCTACGCCGGAGGAGATCGCAGAGGAGATGGATATGCCGGTAGATCGTGTACGTGAGATCCTTAAGATCTCCCAGGAGCCGGTATCTCTGGAAACTCCGATCGGTGAGGAGGAAGACAGTCATCTTGGAGATTTCATTCAGGATGACAATGTACCGGTTCCTGCAGATGCAGCTGCCTTTACTCTTCTTAAGGAGCAGCTTGTGGAGGTTTTAAGCACACTGACAGACCGTGAGCAGAAGGTTCTCCGTCTTCGTTTCGGACTGGACGACGGACGTGCCAGAACTCTGGAAGAGGTTGGTAAGGAATTTAATGTTACAAGAGAGCGTATCCGTCAGATCGAGGCAAAAGCTCTGCGTAAGCTGCGTCATCCCAGCCGCAGCCGCAAGCTGAAGGATTACCTTGACTAAGAATTTATCCGTACAGCTTTCCAGGCGTCTTATGGCCATTGCCGGTATGGTAACAAACGGAAACCGGCTGGCAGACGTGGGATGTGACCATGGATATCTGTCGATCTACCTTGTCAGTGAGAAGAGAGTACCGACGGCGATCGCCATGGATGTACGTCCGGGACCGCTTTCAAGAGCAAAAGAGAACATTACCCACTATGGTCTTGCGGATTACATAGAGACCCGTTTAAGCGATGGACTTGATCGGCTTGAGCCGGGTGAAGGTGATACCCTGGTGATCGCAGGAATGGGCGGTCCTCTTATGGAACGGATATTGAATGATGGAGCGAAGGTCCGGGAGGGGTTTCAGGAACTGATTCTGCAGCCCCAGTCGGACCTTCCTCATTTCCGGCATTTTCTTTCGGAGATCGGCTGGGAGATCATCCAGGAAGAAATGATAAAGGAAGACGGAAAATTTTATCCCATGATGAAGGCTGTGCGAAACAAAACAGAAAAAAAATTAATTTATACAGAAGAAGAGGCATGGTTTGGTCCCCTTCTTTTGAAAGAACGCCATCCTGTTCTGAAAGAATATCTTCAGAGAGAGGCGTCTATCCGTGAAAAAATACTCAAAAATCTTTCAAAGGCACCATCTGTATCTGCGAAAGACCGTCTTGCAGAGGTAAAGGAGGAAATGGAGCTGATAAATACAGCTCTTAAACGATATGAAGGCATATGAACTGATCGAATGGCTGAATGAACATCATCCGCAGAAATTTGCGGAGGAATGGGATAATGTAGGGCTTCTGGTTGGCGATGACCAGAAAGAGGTCTCCCATGTATTTCTTGCACTGGATCTTACAGAGCCGGTGCTTGATGAAGCAGTGGCAGCAGGTGCGGATATGATCCTGACCCATCATCCTATGATCTTTTCCGGGATCAAGAAAATCAACAATCATACATTTACCGGAAGAAAGATCCTTCGTCTGATCCGGGAGGATATTCCGTATTTTGCCATGCACACCAATTATGATGTGATCGGAATGGCAGATTTAAGTGCGAATTATCTGAAACTTCAGGATACCAAGGTGCTCTCTGTTACGGATGAATCAGGAGAACAGCAGGAGGGATTTGGAAGAGTCGGAAAGCTCCCGCATCCCATGACACTTGCCGAGTTTGGAAAATATGTAAAAGCATGCAATGGTCTTGCAGATGTACGGGTCTATGGAGATCTGGATCGAAAAATCGAGACAGTGGCGATCTGTACAGGAAGCGGAAAGAGCATGATACGGGATGTGATGGCGGCAGGCGCCGATGTGTATGTGACCGGCGATATTGATTATCATACGGCAATCGATACCATGGCCGACGGACTTGCGATTGTAGACGCAGGACATTACGGAACGGAATATATTTTTGCGGAAGCAATGGAAAAAGAGCTTAAAAAAGCTTTTCCCAAGCTTAAGACAACCTGCGCGAGTGTGAAAAATCCATATACTGTTTTGTAAATATAGATCATATTAAAATATAAGCCTGTGGAGGTGATCGTTATGGAACAGACGATGATAAAAGTGACCATAAACGGAGAAACAAGGGAATATCCGAAGATGACTTCTTATTCTGAGATTGTTAAGGATTATGAGGGCACAACTGAGTATCCGGTCATTCTTGTGACCGAGAACGGAAAACTCCGTGAGCTGCACAAAAAAGTAAAACATGATTGTAAAGTGGAGTTTGTGACAACGAAGGACAGCGCGGGACGGAAGACCTATCGGCGAAGTGCTATTTTTATCCTTCTGAAAGCTATTTTTGATGTGGCAGGCAAAGAGAATGTAGATCATGTTGTGATCCATTATTCCCTGGGAAATGCGCTTTATTTTACCATGAAGGGAAGTGCCACACTGGATCAGGAGCTGCTTGATCGGGTAAGGGGGCGGATGCATGAACTTGTGGAGCAGAAGCTTCCAATTTATAAGAAAAGTGTCAGTACAGATGAAGCCATTTTCATGTTCCACAGGCATCATATGTATGATAAAGAAAAACTGTTCCGTTATCGCCGGGTTTCCAGAGTGAATATTTACAGCCTGGAGAATTTCGAGGATTATTTTTATGGTTTTATGGCACCGGATACCGGATATGTGCAGTATTTTGACCTGCAGCTTTATGATGAGGGCTTTGTGTTGATCCTGCCCCGACAGAATACACCGGATAAACTGGAGCCTTTTGAACCACAGGACAAGATTTTCCGTGTGCAGAAGGAATCGGAGGAATGGGGAGATAAGCTGGAGGTTGCCACAGTCGGAGATCTCAATGACCGGATCACCAGAGAGGGTGTCCAGAGTCTGATGCTGATTCAGGAGGCTCTTCACGAGGCGAAGATCTCATCCATTGCGGAGGAGATCCAGCGACGTGGAAATGTGAAATTTGTGATGATCGCAGGTCCGTCCTCCTCGGGAAAAACAAGCTTTTCCCATCGATTATCAATTCAGCTTTCTGCCCATGGATTAAAGCCTCATCCGATTGCAGTGGATAATTACTTTGTAGACCGTGAGCATACCCCGCTGGATGAATTCGGGGAAAAGAATTATGAGTGTCTGGAAGCAATCGACACGAAGCAGTTTAACGAAGATATGTTAAACCTTCTTGCTGGAAAAGAGGTTGATCTGCCTACCTTTAATTTTAAGACAGGATGCAGAGAGTACCGGGGAGATAAATTACAGCTGGGGAAAGAAGATATCCTGGTGATCGAGGGTATTCACGGGCTGAATGACAAGCTGAGCTATGCGCTTCCGAAGGAAAGCAAATTTAAGATCTATATCAGTGCCCTGACGCAGCTGAATATTGATGAGCATAACAGGATCCCGACGACAGATGGAAGACTGATCCGGAGAATTGTCCGCGATGCACGTACACGTGGAACTTCTGCAAAGGATACGATCGCAAGATGGCCTTCTGTGCGAAGAGGGGAAGAGCAGAATATCTTCCCGTTCCAGGAACAGGCAGATGTGATGTTTAATTCTGCACTTGTGTATGAGCTTGCCTGCCTGAAGGTTTATGCGGAGCCGTTATTGTTTGGAATCGATAAAAGTGAGCCGGAGTATCAGGAAGCGAAAAGACTTCTGAAATTTCTGGATTATTTTGTTCCGGTGCCCTGTGAGGGCATTCCGTTTAATTCTCTTCTCAGGGAGTTTGTGGGCGGAAGCTGCTTTAATGTATAAGTGAAAAACAGATAAAAAAGGATGAAGATTTATGAAAGAAAAGGTACAGTTAACAAAGCTTGCGCCTAATTGCGGGTGTGCGGCGAAGGTAGGACCTGGTACACTGGCTGGAGTTCTTGGAAATCTGCCAAAGTTTCATGATCCGGATCTTCTGGTTGGCACGGATACTTCCGATGATGCGGCGGTTTACCGGGTTTCGGATGATCTGGCTCTGATCCAGACACTGGATTTTTTTACACCTGTGGCGGATGATCCTTATGATTTCGGACAGATCGCAGCTGCCAATGCATTGAGTGATGTGTATGCTATGGGTGGTACACCGAAGACGGCTTTGAATATCGTGGCTTTTCCTAAGAATATGGATGTGGAGATTCTGGGGGAGATCCTGCGTGGCGGCGCGGATAAGGTTATGGAGGCTGGTGCTGTTCTTGCTGGCGGACATACGATCCAGGATGATACACCGAAGTATGGGCTTAGTGTGACGGGTTTTGTTGATCCGAAGAGGTTCTGGAAGAATTTCGGGGCGCAGGCGGGGGATAAGCTGATCCTGACGAAGCCCCTTGGTGCAGGTATCGTGAATACGGCGATCAAAGCAGATCTGGCATCGGAAACTGCCAGGGAAGCGGTGCTTATGTCAATGAAACGGTTGAACCGGGATGCCTGTGAGGTGTTTCAGAAATTTAAGATTCATGCCTGTACAGATGTGACGGGGTTTGGTCTTGGTGGTCATGCGACGGAGATGGCTGTGGCCAGTGAGCGGACGATTGTGATCGATGTAGAGAGTTTACCGGTTCTTCCGGGAGTTGAGGAATATGCTTCTATGGGGCTGATCCCGGGTGGCGCTTATCGAAACCGTGAGTTTGCCGGGAAGTATGGTGTGAAGAGTGATGTGGTACTCTGGAGAGAGGATCTGGTGTTTGATCCGCAGACTTCTGGGGGACTGCTGGCTGCAGTCCGAAAGGAGGATGTGAAGGAGATTATGAAACAGCTGGAAGCTGCCGGGCTTCAGGCTGGTGTGATCGGTGAGGTTGTTGGAAAGCAGGAATGGACGCTGAGGTTGCGGTGATGTGATGGGGTGGACGAACGGACACCCGGGAGTACGGAAGCGGACGCGTGGCGCACTGTCTACACGGAAAGTGTGCCCTTTGGGAGAACCCATTTCGGGAGAAATCTACCTATTTGGAAGTAGCCCGCATGCCAATGTGAAAAAAATTCCAACTTTACAAGTTTGTGCACCTGTGCTAAAATATCAGGTGCGCAGCCAGTCCAGGTGATCGCGGCTGAACAGACGAAAGGGTTCAGACGAGGAAAGTCCGGGCTTCACAGGGCAGGATGCCGGATAACGTCCGGTGGAGGTAACTCCCAGACCAGTGCAACAGAAATAAACCGCCTCGCATCTGCGGGGTAAGGGTGGAAAGGCAGTGTAAGAGACTACCGCCGCTGTGGTAACAGAGCGGGCACATGTAAACTCCATTCGAAGCAAGACCGAGTAGAAAGCGATACGGCGGCCCGTCGTGCTTTCAGGTAGGTCGCTGGAGCCTTCTGGCAACGGAAGGCCTAGATAGATGATCACTCAACGACATAACCCGGCTTATCGGTCTGACTGCGTATAAATAGAAAATATAATTGAAGATTAAGAAGAAACAGCTGTTGAATGAGGGAAGAATTTGTATCCTGCAGATTAATGGCTGTTTTTTGTTTTAGAGGAAATTACCCGAAATGTTCTGATGAAATAAAAATATCAATCAGATAGTGTCTGCTTAAAGAAAATTGAAAAATACGCCCGGATCCAGACAGGTTTAATATCTGTATGAATTCGGGCGTATTGGCATGCTATATGTTAATATAAGTATTTATTTATTACGTTTGCCACTGTATTTTTCCTCACAGTATTTGCAGCGGTAAACTTCTTTCTCCTCATCTGCAAGAACAAAGATCTGATCCAGACCCTGCTCAACGGATGTAATGCAACGAGGATTTTTGCAGCGGATCACATTAACTACCTGTTTCGGCAGTTTTAGTTCTTTCTTTGCAACGATCTTTTCATCTTTGATGATGTTTACAGTGATGTTGTGATCGATAAAGCCGAGGATATCCAGGTCCAGGTCCTCGATCGGGCATTCTACCTTAATGATATCTTTTTTGCCCATTTTCTGGCTGCGGGCGTTTTTGATGATGGCTACTGTGCAGTCCAGTTTGTCAAGTTTCAGATCATGATAGATGGTCATGGCCTTTCCGGCTTTGATGTGATCCAGGACATAGCCTTCGCGAAGAGCACCTACGTTTAACATGGCAGTTCCACCTCCAGTAATGTAAGAATCAGGGCCATACGGACATAAACGCCATACTGGACCTGTTTGAAGTAAGCGGCACGTGGATCGGAGTCCACCTCAACAGAGATCTCATTGACACGCGGAAGTGGGTGAAGAATGTACATATCCTTTGGTGCGAGCTCCAGCTTCTGCTTGTCCAGAATATAGAAGTCTTTCATACGGACGTAATCTTCTTCGTTGAAGAAGCGTTCCTTCTGAACACGGGTCATGTACAGGATATCAAGATTCGGAAGTGCATCCTCAAGGCGTTCTTCCTCAACAAACTCGATGTTGTTGCGTTTCAGTACATCCTCACGGATATAGCTTGGAATACGAAGCTCTTCCGGGGAGATCAGAACAAATTTTACGTTCTCATAACGTACCAGTGCCTCAATCAGAGAATGGACAGTACGGCCGAATTTCAAGTCGCCGCAGAGACCAATTGTGATATTGTCAAGTCTGCCTTTGAGGGAACGGATAGTTAAAAGATCGGTTAATGTCTGAGTAGGATGCTGGTGGCCACCGTCACCGGCATTGATCACCGGAATATTGGATGCCATAGAAGCTACGAGCGGAGCGCCTTCTTTCGGGTGACGCATAGCGCAGATATCTGCATAGCAGGAAACAACGCGAATGGTATCGGCAACACTCTCGCCCTTGGATGCGGAGCTGGAATCAGCGGAAGAAAAACCAAGAACCTTTCCTCCAAGATTCATCATGGCTGCCTCAAAACTTAAACGTGTACGTGTACTTGGTTCGTAAAACAGTGTCGCAAGCCTTTTATCATCACAGGTATGCGCGTACTTTTTGGGATTTTTCCCGATGTCGTCGGCGAGATTCAGAAGCTTATCAAGCTCTTCAACCGAGAAATCCAACGGACTCATTAAATGTCTCATGTTGTACCTCCAATTATTTACTGGAAATTCAGATTCCCTTCCTGTTATCATATAATATAACCTGAAGTTTTTCAAGATGATTTCCGAGTATTTTGTCGAAGAAGCCACTCGAAGAAAAGACCGGTAAGGAACCACAGGGGAGCATAGTCCAGCCGGATCACTCCTTTATACTGAAATGGTACATGTGAATAATCCCAGGGACAAATATGAAGCTTCCGGAAAAAAGAGCCGCTTAAAAATTCAACGAGAAAAATTCCACAGGTATAAAAAATCCCACGTATCATTACCGGGAAATGAGAAAATTTATCGTAAGCAGGACGGATCAGGGCAGCAAGTCCGTACACGGGAAACATCAGAAGAGAGGTTTTTCCCATCATAGTGAACTGTCCGGTGAGAAGAGAGTGCATTCCGGTCCAGAAGATCTCCAGGCACCAGCCTGTGAAACCGCATAGAATAAAATCGTTCTTTGGCATTTCGGGGCTCCTTTTTGCTGATCTGTAAAACTGAAAAAAATTACATGAATTTAACGTGGAAAAGCGTCTCTAATAGTGTTCCCTGCCTTGAAAAAAATATGTACGTGGGTTATAATGAACGATAATCAACATGTGCGGAAGGAGACAACAGACGATGAATTATAAAGAAAGTCGTGCCTATATCAGAGACGCAGAAAAGAAAAAAGGCATAGTCTTGGGACTTGATAATATGCGGGAGTTGATGAGGCGGCTTGGTGATCCGCAGGATGAGCTGAAATACGTTCATGTTGCAGGAACGAATGGTAAGGGGTCTGTGATCGCATATCTGTATTCCGCTTTATCTGGTACGGGCTACCGTGTGGGAAGATATATTTCCCCGGCTGTCTATTCCTACAGAGAGAGGATGGAAGTAAACGGAGAGCCTGTCAGCAGGGAGAAATTTGCAGCATATGTGACGAGGATCGCGGAGGTGATCGATGAGATCGTGGAAGAAGGGAAACCGCATCCGTCAGTATTTGAGATCGAGACAGCAGCCGCATTTCTCTATTTTAAGGAAGAGAAATGCGATCTTGTATTAATGGAGGTTGGTATGGGCGGCGATCTGGATGCTACCAATATCATCCGTACCACAGTTCTTTCTATTCTGGTATCCATCAGTATGGATCATACGGCATTTCTTGGAAATACCCTTGGCGAGATAGCAGAAAAAAAATCCGGCATCATCAAACCGGACAGTCATATGGTAACAGTGAAACAGCAGCCGGAAGCAGAGGCAGTGATCCGTCGGACATGCCAGGAACGGAATGTACCATATGAGGTGGCAGACCGGGATGAAGCAGAGGTGCTTCGGGCATCCATGACAGGTCAGACTTTTCTTTATAAGGGAGAAGAATATTCGATTGCCCTGGCAGGCGCTTACCAGAAGGAGAATGCGGTTGTTGCTCTTCGGGCACTGGAACTTCTGAATGATCTGGGCTATCCCACAACAGTAGTGCAGAGGCAGAATGGGCTTAAGAATACAGCCTGGCCGGGACGTTTTGCCCTGCTTGGAACGAAACCGGATTTTGTGGTTGACGGAGCGCATAACCCGGCTGCGGCAGATATGCTTGCGGCATCCATTGAGCGGTATTTTAAAGACAGAAGGATCATCTACATTATGGGCATGTTCCGTGATAAAGATTACCGCAGCGTGATCCAGAAGACGGAGAAATATGCAGATACGATCCTGACCATTGCAGCACCGGATAATCCGAGGGCACTGTCTCCGGAAGAACTGGCGGATGCAGTGAGAGAGTTTCATACAGATGTCAGACCTTTTGATGATATTGAAGCGGCAGTGGCAGAGGCATACCGGCTGGCCGGAAGTGAGGATGTGATCATTGCTTTCGGATCTCTCGCATTTTTGGGAGATCTTACAGAGATTATTAAGAAACACAACGGAGGAAATCATGACTGATCTGGAAAAATACAGAGGTGAGATCGACGAGATTGACAGCGAGATCGTGCGTCTTTTTGAAAAACGAATGAAGGTGAGTGAAGAAGTCGCTGAATATAAGATAAAAACAGGTAAGAAGGTACTGGATCCCAAACGCGAGAGTGATAAGATTCATACTCTTAAAGATAAGGCACATGGAGAGTTTAACAGTCTCGGTGTGCAGGAGCTTTTTCGCCAGATCATGGCGATCAGCCGTAAGAGGCAGTACCAGCTTCTGACAGAGCATGGCATCTATGGAGAGCGCAATTTCACAACTGTGAAGCATGTTCCTCTTGAGAATGCAACGGTTGTTTTCCAGGGCGTAGAGGGCGCGTACAGCTATGCGGCCATGCGCCAGTACTTTGGCAAAAACATCGAGAGCTACCATGTGAAGACCTGGCGGAAGGCTATGGAGGATGTGACCAACGGAAAAGCCGATTACGCAGTACTTCCTATTGAGAATTCCACCGCAGGTATTGTGGCTGATATCTACGATCTTCTCATGGAATATAAGCTGTATATCGTAGGCGAGCAGATCATCCGTGTAGATCATGTACTTCTGGGGCTGCCGGATGCGGGGCTTGAAGATATTAAACAGGTCTGCTCTCATCCACAGGGACTTGCCCAGTGCAAGGCATTTCTGGAGGAGCATCCATCCTGGAAAAAGAAAGAAGTGGAGAACACGGCAGGAGCGGCCAAGCTGGTCAGTGAGACCGGGGATAAGAGCGTGGCAGCCATTGCCAGCCGCGAGGCAGGCGAGGTATTTGGTCTTAAGGTTCTTGCAGAAAATATCTGCAGGGAAAAAGCAAACTCCACACGTTTTATCATTGTAAGCCGTAAGCCGGAATATGAGGAAAAAGCCGGAAAGATCAGCATCTGTTTCGAGCTGCCTCATGAAACAGGAACTCTTTACAATATGCTTTCACATATCATCTACAACGGGCTGAACATGACAAAGATCGAGTCCCGTCCGATTCCGGGAAAATCCTGGGAATACCGGTTCTTCGTGGATTTCACAGGAAAACTGGGAGAGAGCGCAGTGGAAAATGCGTTAAGAGGAATTGAAGCGGAGGCGAATGTTCTCCGTGTTCTTGGAAATTATTAAGCTACAGAGGAGAATCGATTATTATGTTGGCAAGAATTCAGGAATGTATCCTTTACCGTGATTTTGCGGACGGTGAGATACTGAAAAATATGGCAGAGCTTATGAATCTTTATGAGTCGGATGAGGAAGCTCTCAAGGCAAAAGAAGATCAGTTTTTTAAATGTGTGAACGGGCTGGTGGAGCTGGCAGGAATGTATGGATTTTCCGGAAATATCTGGCATACATATCTTACTTTCCTTCTGGTAAATCATGAGAACGCGTTCAGCATGGCAAGCGAGATCCGTGGAGCCATTGAAGGCAGCATTAACGAGCTGGCAAAAAATGATTTCCAGATTTTCAAAGAGCTGTATGATTTTGACATCACAGTTTTTGACAAGGTGTTCGGAACTGTATGCTGTAAGGTGATCTGTGATTACCAGACACCGGATGAGAACAGTAAGCTTTTTAATACAAGAATCCGTGACCGTATCTGCCAGATGAGCAAGACCCTGGCAGCAGCAGCGACCACAGAGGAATTTATGGATGATATGGTAGCTTTCTACAAGGATTTTGGTGTAGGCAAGCTTGGTCTTCACAAAGCGTTCCGTATCAGCCATGATGAAAACGGCAAGGTAGAGATCCAGCCGATCACAAGGATCGCCCATGTGAACATTGAAGATCTGGTGGGTTATGAGATCGCCAAGAAAAAACTCATCGATAACACAGAGGCTTTTGTCCAGGGAAGAAAAGCGAACAACTGTCTTCTTTTCGGTGATGCGGGAACCGGTAAATCTTCCAGTATCAAGGGTATCCTGAACCGCTATTATGATCAGGGACTTCGTATCATTGAGGCCTACAAGCATCAGTTCCAGGATCTCAATGAGGTGATTGCCCAGATCAAAAACCGTAACTATCGTTTTATCATTTATATGGATGATCTTTCCTTTGAGGAATTTGAGATCGAATATAAATATCTGAAAGCAGTGATCGAGGGAGGTCTGGAGAAAAAACCGGACAATGTCCTGATCTATGCAACAAGTAACCGCCGTAATCTTGTACGTGAGCGCGCTGCGGATAAGCTGGAGATCGCAGATGATGACGATCTGCATTCCTCCGATACCGTACAGGAGAAGCTTTCTCTTGTATATCGTTTCGGTGTCCGCATTTACTTTGGAAAACCGGACAAGAAACAGTTCCAGGAGATTGTCCGTACACTGGCAGCACGTTATGGTGTCACCATGCCGGAGGACGAGCTTCTTCTGAAAGCCAACCAGTGGGAACTTTCTCATGGAGGCCTGACCGGACGTGCAGCTCAGCAGTTTATTGATTACATTGTGGGAACAGAGGAAGAAAAAAAGAAATAGTCCACCCGTGTATTGGGGGAAAGGATGATGAACTATGGCTGTGACAACCTTTGCGGCAATTGATATAGGCTCCTATGAAGTCAGCATGAAGATCTTTGAGATGTCAAAACGGATCAGCTTCAGGGAGATCAACGACGTCCGTTACCAGCTTCAGCTGGGAAGGGGAACCTATGCGGCAGGACGTCTTGAGATGGAAACTGTGAACGAGCTCTGCGAGATTCTGAATGATTTTAAACGCATGATGGCGGACTTTGGGGTGGAAAGCTGGCGTGCGTGTGCAACGAGTTCTCTTCGTGAGCTTGAGAATCCGACGATCATTCTGGAGCAGATCTACCAGAGAACAGGGATTCGCGTAGAGATCTTAAGCAATGCGGAACAGCATTTTCTGGGTTACAAGTCCATTGCGGCGATTGAATCGGGCTTCAAAAAAGCGATCCAGAAAGGAACAGCAATCCTGGATATTGGAGGCGGTAACCTGCAGGTATCGCTTTTTGACAAGGATGCTTTGGTGCTGACACAGAGCCTTCGTATGGGAAGCGTGCGTATCCGTGAACGTCTGAAAGAACTGGAGAAAACAACCCCACATTATGACGGCCTGGTGGAAGAATTTATCCGTAATGATCTGATGAGCTTTCAGAGACTGTATCTGAAAGAAAAAGAAGTGTCCAATCTGATCCTGATGGGAGACTTTCTCACAGATACGATCTTCCGGAAAAAACCGGGCGAAAATATGATAAGCAGGGCGGAATTTCTGGAAAAATACGAGGACATTATGAACCGGTCTGAATATGATCTGGCAGAGGCTATGGGACTGGAGCCTGAATATGCTGCGCTGATCGTTCCCAATATGGTCATCATCCGCAATTTCATGGAAATCTTTAAGGCAGAGGCTTTGTGGATTCCGGGAGTATCCCTGCTGGATGGAATTGCATATGATTATGCAGAAAAAAACAAATACCTGAAAAGTATCCACAATTTTGAAAATGACATTCTTGTGGCTTCCAGAAACATTGCCAGACGTTATTCCAGCGGAAAGAATCATATCAACGGAACCACAGAGCTGGCATTGTCTATTTTTGACAGCACGAAGAAGATCCATGGCATGGGAAAAAGAGAGCGTTTGCTGCTTCAGATCGCAGTACTTCTTCATGACTGCGGAAAATATATCAGTATGGGTGATGTGGCGGAGTGTTCGTATCAGATCATCATGGCCACAGAGATCATCGGTCTTTCTACAGAAGAGCGTCAGGTAATCGCAAGTGCAGTGCGGTATAATACCAGGGAGTTCGGCTGTTATGAGGAGATCAACAGAGAGACCGGCATGAACAGGGAGAACTATCTGCTGACAGCCAAACTGGCTGCGATCCTCCGGCTTGCAAATGCCATGGACAGAAGTCATTATCAGAAGGTTAGTAGCTTAAGTGTAACGCTGAAAGACAGAACGCTTTCACTGGTGGTGGATTCTGCAAGAGATGTTTCCCTGGAGCTGGGGCTTTTGAAGGATAAGACAGCATTTTTTGAAGAGGTGTTTGGCATTCGGCTTGTGATGAAGCGGAAACGCAGAGGATAATGGAGGAGGTTTTTGGCATGAAATTAAAAGATTTTGAAAAACCGGAATACTTTGTAAACAGGGAACTGAGTTGGATCAAATTTGATGACAGGGTTTTAAGTGAGGCCAGGGACAAAAGCCTTCCGCTGTTTGAAAGACTGAAATTTTTAAGTATTACATCATCCAATCTGGATGAATTTTATATGGTTCGTGTGGCATCGCTGAAGGATCAGGTTCATGCAGGCTACAAGAAAACGGATATTGCCGGAATGACAGCCAAGGAGCAGCTGAAAGCGATCAGCCAGCAGACACACGATCTGGTTCATGTGCAGTACAGTACCTTAAACCGTTCTCTTGTTCCGGCACTTGAGAAAGCCGGACTTCATGTGATCTTTGAGCATGAGGCATTTTCCGAAAAACAGAAGGAATTTGTAGATCAGTATTTTGAGGATAATGTATATCCGGTACTGACACCGATGGCTATGGATTCATCCAGACCATTTCCGCTGATCCGTAATAAGACACTGAATATCGGAGCTCTTCTTTCCAGAAAGGATGCAAAAAAAGGCAAAGAAGAGATCGATTTTGCCACAGTACAGGTGCCTTCTGTGCTTCCGAGAGTGGTGATCATCCCTTCCGATAAAAAAGGTCAGACAACAGTAACGCTTCTGGAGCAGATCATTGAGCGAAATATCGATAAGCTGTTTTTAAGCTATGATGTGATCTGTGCACATCCGTACCGTATCATGCGTAATGCGGATCTTTCTATTGATGAGGATGAGGCGGAGGATCTTCTTGTGGAGATTCAGAAGCAGCTGAAAAAGCGTCAGTGGGGTGAGGTCATCCGCCTGGAAGTGGAAGATAAAATGGATCCGAGACTTCTGGATATTCTGAAAATGGAATTTCAGGTTCACGGAGATGACATCTTTTTTATCAATGGTCCCCTGGATCTGACCATGCTGATGAAGGTGTACGGTATTGATGGATATGATCAGTTCAAGGAGCCGAAATATAAGCCAGCTCCTGTACCTGCTTTTCAGAATGATAAAGATATCTTCCAGGTGATCCGCGAGGGTGATGTGTTCCTACATCATCCGTATATGAGCTTTGATCCGGTGGTAAATTTTGTGCGCCAGGCAGCAAAGGATCCCAATGTACTGGCAATCAAGCAGACGCTTTACCGTGTCAGCGGCAATTCACCAATTATCGCGGCACTGGCGCAGGCAGCAGAGAACGGTAAGCAGGTTTCTGTTCTTGTAGAGCTGAAGGCCCGTTTTGATGAGGAGAACAATATCGTCTGGGCGAAAATGCTTGAAAAAGCAGGCTGCCATGTTATTTATGGACTGGTCGGACTTAAGACACACAGTAAGATCACGCTTGTAGTACGCAGAGAAGAGAACGGAATCCGCAGATATGTTCATCTGGCAACAGGAAACTACAATGATTCCACTGCGAAACTGTATACAGACTGTGGTATTTTTACCTGTGATGAGCGGTTTGGCGAGGATGCGACGGCAGTCTTTAACATGCTTTCCGGATATTCAGAGCCGAAGCGATGGAACCGTCTGATCGTTGCACCGATCTGGATGAAGGACCGTTTTGTAAAAATGATCGAGAGAGAGGCGGAGCATGCGAAGAACGGAGAAGAGGCTCACATTGTGGCGAAGATGAACTCTCTATGTGATCCTGTGATCATGGCTGCCCTGTACTATGCTTCTTCCTGTGGCGTAAAGATCGATCTTCTGGTGCGAGGTATCTGCTGCCTGAAGGTAGGAATTCCGGGTGTAAGTGAAAACATCCATGTGCGTTCAATCGTTGGAAATTTCCTGGAGCACAGCCGGATCTTCTATTTCCGTAATGGCGGCGCGGATGAGATCTATATGGGAAGTGCGGACTGGATGCCACGAAATCTGGACCGCCGTGTGGAGATCGTTTTCCCTGTGGAGGATGAAGCAATCAAGGAGGAGATCATGCACGTGCTGGATCTGGAGTTCCGTGATAATGTAAAAGCGCATATCCTGAAACCGGACGGAACATATGAGAAGCAGGATAAACGCGGAAAAACACTGGTAAATTCTCAGATGGAATTCTGCCGTGAAGCTACTGAGCGTGCCAAAGCAGCCAAAAAAGAGAAAAAAGAAAAGAAAAGAGTCTTTATCCCGGCAGAACCAGTTGAGGATCTGGAACAATAAAACGGAACGAACTGGACTTGCCATCCTGCCCGTATTGTGCTAAGATTGGAGTATCATACGGGAAGGGAGGATAGGTTTATGACAGACAGAGAAATGCTGGAAATGCTGGTTCAGGGTCAGCAGCAGATATTTGTTCGGCTGGACGGGATTGATAACCGTCTGGACAGAGTGGAAGCGCGTCTGGATGGAGTGGAAGCCCGCCTAGACAGAGTGGAAGCCCGCCTAGACAAAGTGGAAGCGCGTTTAGATGGAGTTGATGCCCGTCTGGACAAAATGGATGCCCGTCTGGACAAAATGGATGAATGCTTTGACAGAGTTGATGCCCGTCTGGACAAAATGGATGAGCGCTTTGACAGAATGGATGCCCGTCTGGACAAAATGGATGAGCGCTTTGACAGAATGGATATCCGTCTGGATGGCATTGACAGAGAACTGGCAGCGATCAGGAACCGGCAGGATACACTGGAAGGCCGTCAGCGACTGCTTGAGAAGAAACTTGATCATTTGATCAATGTAGACATTAAGCATTTACAGGATACCATGGATACGATTGTGGCGCTTCTGCAAATGAATGGAACGATTCCGACAATGCCAGGATCTATCCTGATATAGGCCGGATTTTACAAAAGAAAAAAAGAATCATAAAGATACATAAAGAAAAGGACAGCCATATCATACACATACATGTATGATACAGCTGTCTTTAAATATTAATAGCATTTTTTGCAGGCATCATACCCGGCGGCTTCCGCCTGGGAACGAGTCATTTCTGTGGCATTATTCGGATTCATATTGCCACAATTTGGAATTCTGTGATATTTGCTTCCTGTAGCGGAGATCCAGACCATATCGCCCACATTTTCAGCTTCTGCCTGAGCAGAAGCCTGGGAATTGTTATCGGATGAGTCGATGGATCCGTAGGTAGAACTTCCGGAATCATCATAAACGGAAGAGGGCTGTGTACCGGTATCGGATTCATCTCCCGATGAGTAATCATTACATGGATTCTGATTCCACTCAATAGAATTTCCATCACTGACAGCAATAATAGTTCCCTGTTCATCAGTGCGGAATACCTGAATTCCCATATCGGAAAGCTTATCCATAGTATCCTTATGCGGATGCCCGTAGGAATTACCGGCTCTGCAGCTGATCACTGCATATTCCGGTACAGTCTGCTGAAGCAGATTCCAGGTGGTGGCGGTGGCGGAACCGTGGTGACCGGGAACGATTACATCGCAGGAAAGATCAATTCCCAGATTACAGATTGCTTCCTCGCCGGCAGATTCTGCATCTCCTGTAAAAAGAAAGTGATTGCTGCCGTTTTCCAGTCGGATGGCAACAGAATTATCGTTGTCATTGCTGCTGATAGACTGCGGAGAAAGCACGGTGAATTTTCCGCTGCCAAAAGCGAAATCTGTTTCGGGCGCCGGATGCTGCACAGAAAGTCCCTGGGAAGCAACGCCGGATTCAAAAGACTGATAGATCTTGGTATCCTGTACATAATCAGCACCGATCACATTTTTTACGGAAAAGCTGTCCAGACATCCCACAAGCCCTGCTACATGATCCTCATCATAATGGGAGGAGATCACCTGTAACTGTCAGAAGAACAAGCAGCAGTGAGAGAAAAAATGACTGCAGTCTTCTGCGGAAAGAAATTTTGTGATTCATACGAAGTCACCCCTTATCTTAAGTATTTTCGGGGAAAAATTATAAAACAGAAGAGTAAAAAATGCAAAAAAATAATCAGAACACACATTCTGATTACACTTTTGATTACACCTGCATATTTTACATTTTTCAAGACAACAAAAAAGCAGTAGGAATATACTTTCCAACTGCTTTTACTTAGTAGCCAGTACGGGAATCGAACCCGTGTTTCCGCCGTGAGAGGGCGGCGTCTTAGCCCCTTGACCAACTGGCCATATTCATTTGTTTCTGTCGTTTGATTTCGTTTTTTGTTGTTTCCCTCAACCGACTTCGTTAGTATATAACACTTTCTTTCAAAATGCAAGTACTTTTTTAATTTTTTTGAAAAAATTTTTCACAGCAATATATCGACTTTTTTCAACAAACTTTTTGACTGGAAAATATATTAATGATATGATAGAAAGAAGTGAAAACCAAAAAATGTAAAAAGAGGAAGAGAATGGAACATAAAAAAGAACAGGATCTGTGGAAAAAGCTGGAGATATTTTTATTTTTGGCAACTTTGATCGTTTTCGGGGCAATTTTTGCAGTGTTTCATATGGGAATTCCCAGGCAGAGCGAAGAACAGGCAGAACTTCTGTCTGATGGCTGGTATTACATGAAAGACGGAATCCGGCAGGAGATATCCCTTCCGGCGGAAATACCGGCAGAAAAGGGCGAGACATTGATTCTTTATAATGACAGTCTCGGGAAAGAAGCAGCCGGAAAGCTTCTGATAACGACAGGAGCACAATATGATCTTGCAATCCGGCTGAATGGCAGGCTTCTGTATGAATATAAGGAAGCCATGTTTGCAAGAAATGTACAGATGAAGTCCAAACTGGACTGTATTGCAACTCTTGGAAATGATACGGACGGAAAAACACTGACATTAAGTTATCACACCCCACAGCAGGGGAAATATATTATAAAACCAGTATATATAGGAAGTGGAAGAGCCACCGTTCTTTATCAGCTGAAAAAAGAGCTGATGCCTCTGGGAGCGGCAGTGATCATGATCGTATTGAGCGTGATCGCTCTTTTTGCGTCTTTTTATATGAAAAAGAGAAAAATGTCCGGCGGACGTTTCCAGGATGTAGCGTTGTTTCTTGTAATCTGCAGCATATGGCTGATTACTGATTCCTCCCTTGCACAGAGCTACAGCAACTGTCCGGAAGCCTTATGCCTGATTTCTTTTTATATGTTTATGCTTCTGGCAGTACCGATGATTCATTTTCAGCAGAAACTGGGAAATATGCGGAAATACAGAATCCTTAATGTAGGAATTTTTATGTTCTACTGTAATGCGCTTGTGCAGGGAATACTGGCATTTATGGGTATTGCGAAATTTAAGGACATGCTTTTTGTGACACATATCCTGCTTCTGGTATGGGTAGTGATCCTGGCAGCACTTCTGATCCGGGAATACCGGACACACAGGCGAAAAGAATTTCTGATCCTTTTGAGCGCATATATTATTGTTGGCGCAAGCGGTGTGCTGGCACTGGGTCTGTACTGGCTGTTTGAGATATCCTATTACGGAGTGATTTTTGAGATGGGAAGTCTGGCCTTTATGATCCTGATCCTGGCAGATGCAGTCATGGAAATGGCAGATAATATCCGTTACCGGATGGAAGCCCAGGCGTATGAAAGACTTGTGCAGAGAGACGGTATGACAGGACTGGAGACAAGAAACGGCTTTGAAAAAGCCCTGGAAGAAATATCCGCTGATGTGGAGAAATATAAAGATATTCTTCTGGTTTACATTGATATCGATCATCTTCGCCTGACTAACGAAGAATTCGGAAGAGGAAAAGGGGATGAGCTGGTGGTAGCTTCTGCCAGATGTATTGAGAATGTTTTCCGGGAAAAAGGCAGTTGTTACCGCATAGGAGGAGATGAATTTGCGGTGCTGGTATGTGATCCCGGACAGCCGGAAGAATTCTGGAAGGAAAAGCTGACAAAAGAAATAGCAGGAAATAGCAGAGGAACCCGTTTCCGTATTTCTCTGTCCTGGGGAAGCTGCAATCTTCGTAATCCGGATGGTACATGGAAAACCATCGGGGAATGGAAATACGAGGCAGATCAGAAGCTTTACGAGAACAAAAAGAAGAAGGAGGAGCAGGAGAATGGGGTATATTAACTATTTTCAGATTACAGCTCTTGTTCTGATAGCATTGATAGCGATTCATTATTTTTCCCATAAAAGACTGACAAATGCAGAAAACAGAGTCTTTGTGAGCTTTCTGGTTCTGGGAGGTACTTATATCTTTCTGGATATGATCTGCGGAACTGTTGCAGAAAAAGGATGCGGTACAAATATAAAAATGGCATCAGGGATATTTATACTGTACTATCTCAGCGTTGCATTGCTTCCATATGCATTTTTCTGCTATGTGCGTATCATCACGGGAATACAGAAGGAAAAATATAAATGGCTGAAAACAGCCTGGATCATTTTGCCGGCAGGAATGTCTCTGGCTGTGGTTTTGAATGTAAAGGGCAGGTGGCTGTTCTATTTTACCGAAGATGGGCAGCTGGTGCGAGGCAGTTACCATGACTTGTTGTATGTGTATATAGTTCTGCTTGGAGGAATCATTTCATATTTTACAGCACGCTATGGCAAGACGACGGAAATAGAGATCCGTCGTACGATCTGGAGATTTCTTGGTATAGAAGCTTGCTGTCTGGCAATTCAGGTATTTACCGGGCGAGTGCTGCTTACAGGCTTTGGCGTGGCCGCAGGATTATGGCTTATTTATCTTACACTGAATAATCCCGGAGATTATACGGACAGTATGACAGGGCTTTTTGACAAGCAGTATTTTGACAAATGGATCGAAGAAAAAATCTATCGGAAAGAAAGCTTTCATCTTCTGGCAGTTGATGCTTATAATATGAAACAGATCAACCGTATCTACGGCACAAGCGTGGGAGATCAGCTTCTGATACAAGTGGCAAAAGGATTTCAGGAAATCACAAATTCTGTGCAGGTGTTCCGTATTACAGGCAACTGTTTTGTGGCGGTGCTGGATTCTCTGTCCGGGTATGAAAAAGCCAGAGACGGAGTAGAAGAATTTCTGAAAAAAACATTTCTTATCGAAAAAGAAAGCGTATCTTTTCACGCGGCGATCTGCGGGATCATGAATGCAGAAAAGCTGGAAAAAGAAGATGCGATCCTGGCTTATATCGAATATATGGTTTCGCTGTCACAAAATGCAGAGGAAACCGTAGTGATACAGTCCGATAATAAGATTCTGGAAGGCTTCCGCTATGAACAGGAAGTAGAGCAGTTTCTTCGAAAAGCAGTAGAAGAGGATCTGTTTGAGGTTTATTACCAGCCAGTCTATTCCATTAAAAACAAAAGCTTTATCACACTGGAGGCATTAAGCCGTCTGAAGCATCCCACGCTGGGTATGATCCCGCCGGATGTTTTTATCGGAATCGCGGAGAAGCAGGGGCTGATCTCGGATGTGGGAAACCTTCAGCTTCGGAGAGTCTGCCGTTTTATCAAAGAGCATGAATATCTTATGGAGAAGATCTGGAATGTGAAATTCAATCTTTCTCCGTCAGAACTTATGAAAACGGGATACAGTCATGTGCTGATCGGGATCATACAGAAATATGGTCTGAATCCGGAATATTTCCAGTTTGAGATCACAGAGAGCGTGGCTACAGAATACAGCGAAAGTTTTTGTACGGCGATCGATGATTTTGCAAAAGTAGGAATACGTATGTGCCTGGATGATTTCGGATCCGGCTATGCCAATCTGAATGCAGTTCTGCGAATTCCGTTTTCTGCGGTAAAAATGGACCGGTCTCTTCTGGGCGGAATCAGCAGTGACAAACAGGCAGCATTATTCTATCACAGTATTGTCATGATCATGCAGCACATGGGATATAAGGTTATCGCAGAAGGTGCTGAAACGGAGAAAGAAGTAAAGCTCCTGGAAAAATGGGGCGTGGATATGATACAGGGATATTATTTCTCAAGGCCTTTAAATGAGAAGGACCTGCTGGAAAAAATTTTCTGAACAGTCGAATGAGTAAAAAGGCGGAGAATGTGCTTTCGATGAGAGACATATTTTCCGCCTTTTCTGTCGAATATGTACGGTTTTAACCGGGAGTTGGGCGACATAAACCGCTTGAAGTTTCCGGAGAGCTTTGGTAGAATAGATAAGCTATGGCTATTGAAAAAATTTATAATTTCTGATATAATACAAACAAATGTTCGAGAAATAGAGAGAAAGGAATCACTGGAATGGCAAAAAAAGACACTTATGATGCGGGCAGTATCTCTGTCCTGGAAGGCCTTGAGGCCGTACGTAAACGCCCCGGTATGTATATCGGAAGCGTATCCAGAAAGGGACTGAACCATCTGATATATGAGATTGTGGATAATGCAGTGGATGAGCATCTTGCAGGATACTGCAGCCGGATCCACGTAGTTCTGGAGAAGGACGGTTCCTGTACAGTAGAAGATAACGGACGAGGAATCCCGGTTGACATGCATGCCAAGGGTGTATCCGCAGAAAGACTTGTTTTTACCACCCTGCATGCAGGAGGTAAATTTGACAATTCTGCATATAAAACAAGTGGCGGTCTTCACGGTGTGGGATCCTCCGTTGTAAATGCCCTGTCTACATATCTGGATATTAAGATCAGCCGTGACGGCTATGTACATCATGACCATTATGAGAGAGGAATCCCGACTATTGAACTGGAGGCAGGACTTCTTCCGAAGCTTGGGAAAGCGAAAGGAACCGGTACCTGCATTAATTTCCTTCCGGATCCGGAGATTTTTGAGAAGACACGTTTCGGGGCAGCAGATGTGAAGAGCCGTCTTCATGAGACTGCTTATCTGAATCCGGAGCTTACAATCCATTTTGAGGACAGAAGAGGCGAGGAGATTGAGGATATCGAGTATCACGAGCCGGAGGGGATCATAGGTTTTATCCGTGATCTGAACAAGAACGCACAGCCACTTCATGAGCCGGTTTACTTTAAAGGCGAGGCAGACGGAATTCAGGTGGAGGTGGCTTTTCAGTTTACCAATGAGTTCCGTGAGAATGTCCTCGGCTTCTGCAATAACATCTACAACGCAGAGGGCGGTACCCATCTGACCGGATTTAAGACTACCTTTACTACAGTTATGAACACCTATGCACGTGAGATCGGTGTTCTGAAGGATAAAGACCCGAATTTTACAGGAGCAGATATCCGAAACGGTATGACAGCCGTAGTATCTATCAAGCATCCAGCTCCCCGTTTTGAGGGACAGACCAAGACCAAGCTGGATAACCAGGACGCGTCACGTGCCACCGGTAAGGTGGTGGGAGAACAGCTTGTACTGTTCTTTGACCGAAATCTGGAAACACTGAAGACTGTACTTTCCTGTGCGGAAAAAGCGGCCAAGATCCGTAAGACAGAGGAGCGTGCCAAGACCAACCTTTTAACGAAGCAGAAGTATTCTTTTGATTCTAATGGCAAGCTTGCCAACTGTGAGAAGAAGGATCCGTCTCTCTGTGAGATCTTTATCGTAGAGGGAGATTCCGCCGGTGGTTCCGCCAAGACAGCCAGAAACCGTAATTACCAGGCAATCCTTCCAATCCGTGGTAAGATCCTGAACGTTGAGAAGGCTACCATTGACAAGGTTCTTGCCAATGCAGAGATCAAGACCATGATCAATGCTTTTGGCTGCGGCTTTTCCGAAGGTTACGGAAACGATTTTGACATCACCAAGCTTCGTTACGACAAGATCGTGATCATGGCCGATGCGGATGTGGATGGTGCACATATTTCCACACTGCTTCTGACACTGTTCTACCGTTTTATGCCGGAACTCATCTATGAGGGACATGTGTACATTGCCATGCCGCCACTTTATAAAGTAATGCCGAAGAAAGGCCAGGAAGAATATCTCTACGATGACAAGGCACTGGAGAAATACCGCAAGAGCCATAAACCGGGAAGCTTTACCCTCCAGAGATACAAAGGTCTTGGAGAGATGGACGCCGAGCAGCTCTGGGAGACCACACTGAATCCGGAGACCAGAATGATGAAACGTGTGGAGATCGAGGACGCACGTATGGCTTCTGATGTGACAGAGATCTTGATGGGAAGTGATGTTCCGCCACGTAAGGCCTTTATCTATGAGCATGCAACAGATGCAGAGCTGGATATTTGATTGGGAGAATAAACTATGAATACGAAACAGGACAATATCATCCGCACCGATTATGCGGAGATCATGCAGAAATCTTATATAGACTACGCCATGAGCGTTATCATTTCCAGAGCACTGCCGGATGTACGTGACGGACTGAAGCCGGTACAGCGCCGTACCCTTTACGATATGTATGAGCTGGGCATCCGCTACGACCGCCCGTACCGTAAATGTGCCCGTATTGTAGGAGATACCATGGGTAAATATCATCCCCACGGTGATAGCTCCATTTATGATGCGCTTGTAGTCATGGCGCAGGAATTTAAAAAGGGTCGTACACTGGTGGACGGACATGGAAATTTTGGTTCTATTGAAGGCGACGGAGCTGCAGCCATGCGATACACAGAGGCCCGCCTGGAGAAGCTGACCCAGGAGGTTTTTCTGGAAGATCTTGATAAGAACGTTGTGGACTTTATGCCGAACTTTGATGAAACAGAGAAGGAGCCGGTAGTACTTCCGGTGCGTATTCCAAACCTTCTTGTAAACGGAGCAGACGGAATCGCCGTTGGTATGGCTACCAGCATCCCGCCGCATAACCTGGGCGAAGTGGTGGACGCAGTGAAGGCATACATGAAGAATAATGATATCAGCACAAAAGGGCTGATGCGTTATCTGAAAGGACCGGATTTCCCTACCGGTGGTATTGTGGTCAACAAGGACGACCTTGTGAAGATTTACGAAACAGGAACAGGCAAACTCCGTATCCGCGGCCGTGTGGAAGTGGAGAAGCTGAAAGGCGGCCGTCAGCAGCTGGTGATCACAGAGATCCCATACACTATGATTGGTGCCAATATCGGTAAATTTTTAAATGATGTGGCAACGCTTGTGGAGACCAAGAAGACTACGGATATCGTGGATATCTCCAACCAGTCTTCCAAGGAAGGAATCCGTATTGTTCTGGAACTGAAGCGTGATGCGGATGTGGAGAACCTTACCAATATGCTGTATAAGAAGACCAGACTGGAGGATACTTTCGGTGTGAACATGCTTGCGGTAGCAGACGGAAGACCGGAGACTCTGGGACTGAAACAGATCATTGCCCATCATGTGGATTTTGTTTTTGAAGTAAACTCCAGAAAATATAATACACTTCTTGCCAAGGAGCAGGAGAAGAGGGAGATTCAGGAAGGTCTGATCAAAGCCTGCGATGTGATCGACCTGATTATTGAAATCCTTCGTGGAAGCAAGAGCCGTGACCAGGTAAAGAAATGCCTTACAGAAGGCGTGACCGAAGGAATCCACTTTAAGACCAAGACCTCTGAAAAAGCTGCAAAAGCACTGAAATTTACAGAGAAACAGGCTACAGCGATCCTGGATATGCGTCTTTACAAGCTGATCGGACTGGAGATCGATGCGCTGATGAAAGAGCATGAGGAGACCATGAAGAATATTGCTCTTTATGAGGATATCCTGAACAACTATGATTCCATGGCAGCCGTGATCATGAAAGAACTGGATCAGATCAAGAAGGAATATGGCAGCAAGCGTAAGACTTCCATTGAGAATGCAGAGGAAGCGGTTTACGAGGAGAAGAAGATGGAAGAGACAGAAGTTGCCTTCCTGATGGATCGTTTCGGATACATGCGTCTCGTTGACAAGAATGCTTATGAACGGAATAAGGAAGCTGCCCATGCAGAGAGCCGTTATGTATTTACCTGTATGAACACAGATAAGATCTGTATTTTCACAGATACCGGCAAGCTTCATACGGTAAAAGCCGAGGATATTCCGCTGGTTCGTTTCCGTGACAAAGGTGTGCCTGCTGACAATCTGGGAAATTATGACAGTACTTCCGAACAGATCCTTTATGTGGCTCCGTTAAGCCAGGTAGCAGCTTCCACAGTGCTTTTTGTTACAGAGACCGGCATGTGCAAGCTGGTAAAGGGAGAAGAATTCCGTGCTTCCAAGCGTACCGTTGTTTCCACCAAGCTTGCGGAGGATGACCGCCTTGTATTTGTGGGCGCAGCAGATGAGATGGATCAGGTGGTATTCCAGTCTGAGAAGGGATACTTCCTCCGTATCATGAAAACCGAGATCTCTGTCACCAAGAAAAACGCCATGGGTGTCCGCGGTATGAAGCTTACCAGCGGAGACCGTATCCACCACGCATATCTCCTTGAGAGCCGCCAGGAATATGCCATTGAGTATCATGACAAGCCGTATGTACTGAATAAAGTTAAGCTGGCGAAGAGAGATACGAAGGGCGTGAAGCCGAGGGTATAAAAGACGCGAAGAAAGCATCCGTGTGCGTTTTGCTTATATGGAGTGATGACTTATGAAACAGCTTGATAATTTTTCTAATCGTCTTATCGTGCTGAAAAAACACAATACATCCGTCCATATATATAATAAGCAGGAAGTGGATGAGATGATCCTTCTCATCCGTGACAGCTTCATTTCGGCTTTTGTGGCTCTTGAGAAAACATTGAGGGAGAAGCTGGCAGAAGCGGAGAGCGACTGGATGTAAATAAAAAAATATAGAGTATATTTTGCCCCACCGACCAGGTACCCCAACCCCGACCGGTGGGGATTTTTTTGCCCTCTTGACAGAAAACCTCCCCATCTCCTATAATGAATTAGACTGAACTAACACAGCCGCAAATATTGATCAGGTTCAGATAAAGAAATGATGAAAACAACATATGAATCCACAGAGGAGCTGGGACGCAGCATGCCTTCTTCCAGAAGGGAAATGGAGGAGGATATGCTGGAGGAGCTTTGCTCCCTTGCGAAAAAAAACGCCCAGGTCACCATCCCGGAGATCTGTGGGCGGATGGAGATGACCAGACGGGAGGTACTGGCCTGCCTGAAACAGCTCACTGCCCAGGGCTATGTAAGAACTGAAGAAAAAAACACCTGCGTCTGCCTCACAGAACTGGGACGGATCCGGGGTGAGGAATGCCGCCACCGCCACGAAACCTTTACCCAGTTTCTGGAGTATGTAGGAGTAGGCAGCCGGACAGCAGAGGAAGATGCCTGCCGTATGGAGCATGTGGCAAGTGAGGAGACGGTGCAGCAGATCTGTAATTTTGTAAATTACGGAAGTACCTTTGAGCGTGTTCTTCGAAACACAGACCTCAGATACCGCTTTGAGCCGGGGGAATATTACTTTCTGATGGGAATTTACTACATGGAAAAAACCTGCCCCAGAAGACTGGCCGGTGAATTTAAGAATTATAAAGAACAGATTCGCCTTCAGGTAGAAAAGGACTCCAGTTTTTTTGAACTGATACCGGAATCACCGGAGGAAAAAAAGCTGATCATCTGGTATATGGATCCGGAGACTGGCTGGGTCCGCGCCGGGGAAAAAAACGGAAATCCCAGGATCCCTACCGGTATTTTTGAATATTTTATCCGGCATCAGGATCCTGTAGTAGAAGGAACCGCGCTGGTGGCTTTTTTAAGAGAAGGAGAGAAACCGGTGGAGTGGAACAGCCGGGAGCTGGACGTACATATCTGGTAGGAGGAATCAATGGAAAAGAAAAACACGGAAGAACTGATGCATCCATCCATGCTGCAGATCCGCTATCTCTCAGAACTTGCCAGAATCGGCAAAAAAAGAGGCAGTGTGGCACTGATCGCAGACACCTGCGGAGTCAGCCATGGCCCGGTGAGCCGTTTCTTCAAGGAATGTATCGGTGCAGGTTATCTGACAGAAGCTTACGAATTTACAGAAAAAGGAACCCAGGCGCTGAAAACCTATCAGCGGATCTTAAGGGAGGTTGGTCTGTATCTGGAGAGAGTGGGAATCCCGGAAACAGAGATCCCGGAAAAAACAAGACAGCTTGTAGAAAATGTAGACTACAGCCTTCTTATGACCATGACCCGGAATTCCGGACAGGTAAATGAGCCCAGAAACCAGAAAACAGTGGAAGAAGGAACCCCCTATTACCTGGAAAACGTACTGGACAAAGGCCGTTTCGAGGTGGGAATCGCCCTGTACCAGCTGAGAACAGCAAAAGGAACCAGACTGTCCATGGCCAACAATGGTTTTGAGCATCTGGCCTGGATCCGGAACAATAACCGGGGAAGCTGGCTGGAGCTTGTCATAAAAGAGATGCACGCACATTCCAGAATTGATGGTGCGGATATGACAGGAAGACTTTCCTCCCTGAAATATGAAGAGCAGGGACAGCTTCATGAAGCGGTCATCCGGGACGGAAAGGTGCGGATTCCCTTAAGCGCCTGCCGTTTTCTGAAAACCCGCCTGGGAAATGTCAAGGGAATGATCCCCATTACCGTTACCTGCAGTGTGGGAAAAGCCCATATGCCGGAGAGCACAGCACTTCTGATGTTCTGGATGTAAAAGAATTTATACAGGTCTTGGAGATGCTTTTCTGGAAAATCTTCAAGGACTGACCACATTGAAAATCTATCAGGCAGACCAGCAGAAGGCAGATGAGATGGATGCGGAATCCCAGCGTTTCCGCCAGATCACCATGAAGGTGCTGACCATGCAGCTGAATTCCACCAGTGTGATGGATATTGTGGCTTATGGCGGTGCGGCAATAGGAATGGCAGTGGCGGTAACGGAATTTCTCCATGGAAGTCTTTCTCTTTCCGGGACACTGTGCATTGTGCTTCTGGCCAGTGAATTTTTTCTGCCGCTGCGATTGCTGGGATCGTTTTTTCATATTGCCATGAACGGTATGGCTGCCAGTGACAAGATTTTCCGGATCCTGGATCTTCCGGAGCCCCCTGCCGGGGAAAAAGTTCTGCCGGATGGCGGTCTGGATATTTCTTTTCAGGATGTGCATTTTTCCTATGAGAAGGACCGTGAGATCCTTGGAGGGATTGATCTTCAGATTTCTGAGGGAAGCTTTGTTTCCCTGGTGGGAGAGTCCGGCTGTGGTAAGAGTACCATTGCGGGAATCCTTTCCGGAAAGAACCGGGAGTTTTCCGGCGATATCCGTATTGGAGGAGTTGCCCTCGGGGACGTTCGTGAGAATCTTCAGATGGCAAAACCGTTCGCAACAGAAAAGGAAATGCGGGAAGTTCTTGAAAAGGTTAATCTGCTGGGGTTTTTGGAAGCACAGAACGGACTGGATACAGTTCTTCTTGAAAAAGCGGGAAATCTTTCCGGTGGACAGTGCCAGAGACTGGTGATCGCCCGGGCACTTCTGAAAGACGCACCGGTTTATATCATGGATGAAGCGACTTCCAACATTGATGTGGAAAGTGAAGAGCTGATTATGAAGGTGATCCACGAGATGGCAAGAACGAAAACGGTGATTCTGATCTCCCACAGACTTGCCAATGTGGTGGAGTCTGATCAGATCTGTTTTCTGAAAAACGGAGAGATAACGGAACGGGGAACACACGAAGAACTGATGAAGCTGTGTGGAGATTACAGTTATCTTTATGAAAGCCAGATCATGCTGGAAAATTATGGGAAAGAGGGTGAGTGCCATGCGTGAGGAGCAGAAAAATAAAGGAGTTTCGGATACAGCTTCCTTAAAACGGAGAAGTTCTTTGGCGATCATGTGCAGCCTGATTGGGCTGGTAAAACCCCTTCTGCATATTATGCTGGCAGCGATCCTTCTGGGAACGCTGAGATATCTGTGCGCGATTTTCTTACAATCCTGGCTGGTCAAGTGGTCATTCGGGGAATTGCAGACAGAATGATCGGAAATGGGATGAATATTCCAGGCGCTTTTATGGAAAACAGCTGGCTTGCAGGAGTACCGGTGAAGAGGATTCTTGCCATGATGGGATCTTTTGGTCCGGTGGTGGCGTTGTCCAGCCTTTCCAATAACCTGAATCAGACTTTGGCAAGCGGTGAGAGGGTGCTTTCACTTCTGGAGGAGAAACCTCTTGTGGAGGAAATTCCGTGGGAGTGTAATGACCGCGTGTACGGTGGGGATGCTGCAGACAGTGAAGATGCTGCAGACAGCCGGAAAAGAGAAACTGAGGGATATGGATTCTCCGGTGCGGAGGCGTCTCATGTGATTTTTGCATATGAAAATGAGACTATATTGGATAATTATTCTCTGAGATTAGAACCGGGAAACATCACCGGTATCCACGGAGCCAGTGGTTCCGGTGGTCATGTTAAAATAAGACTAAGTTAGCAGATTCCTTATAAAATAA
>OLNJ01000492.1_pt1 | contig 33055 bp, 27 predicted proteins | sample 1672191 | NCBI WGS metagenome assembly OLNJ01 (sample SAMEA3136657, study PRJEB25190) | human gut metagenome | biome: human gut; feature: human-associated habitat; material: faeces | place: Austria | collected 2013 | reverse complement strand
ATTATTTTTGCAAATAATGAAATTGGAACTATTCAACCAATAAAAGAAATTGGTGCAATTTGTAGAGAAAGAAAAGTTCTATTCCATACAGATGCAGTTCAAGCAGTTGGAAATGTTCCAGTTGATGTAAAAGAAATGAATATAGACCTTTTATCTTTAGCAGGACATAAGATTTATGGACCTAAAGGAATAGGTGCTTTATACATAAGAAAAGGTGTAAGAATAGACAATTTAATCCATGGTGGAGGTCAAGAAAGAGCTAGAAGAGCAGGTACAGAAAATATAGCTTCAGTTGTTGGATTAGGTAAAGCTATAGAGTTAGCTACAAATGATATTGAAGCTCACATGGAAAGACTTACAGTGCTTAGAGATAAACTTATAGATGGAATATTAGAAAGAGTTCCATATTCATATTTAAATGGACCAAGAGGTGATAAGAGATTACCTGGTAATGTAAATGTAAGATTTACGTATATAGAAGGTGAATCAATTTTATTATCTTTAGATTTTGAAGGAATATGTGCATCAAGTGGTAGTGCTTGTACATCAGGATCATTAGACCCATCACATGTACTTTTAGCAATAGGATTACCACATGAATTAGCTCATGGATCATTAAGATTAACATTAGGTGATGGATCAACAGAAGAAGATGTTGATTATGTTTTAGAGGTATTACCTGGAATTATTCAAAGAATTAGAAATATGTCACCATTATGGAGTGATTTTGTTAAGAAGGGAGAAAAATAATTATGATATATACAGATAAAGTTATGGACCATTTTAGAAATCCAAGAAATGTAGGAGAAATTGAAGACGCAAATGGTATTGGAGAAGTTGGAAATGCTAAATGCGGAGATATAATGAGAGTTTACTTAAAGGTAGAAGATAACATTATTAAAGATGTTAAATTCCAAACTTTTGGATGTGGATCAGCTATAGCTTCATCTTCAATGGCTACAGAAATGATTAAAGGAAAGACTTTAGAAGAAGCTTGGGAATTATCAAATAAAGCAGTTGCTGAAGCTTTAGATGGACTTCCACCAGTAAAAATGCACTGTTCAGTATTAGCTGAAGAAGCTATACACAAAGCAATTAATGACTACAGAAAAAATGCTGGTTTAAGCACTGAAGGATGGGAATTCGAAGAAACAGATCATGATGAATTACATGATGCAGTACACGGACACGAATAAAAAACTTAAGGTGTGATTTGATGGAAAAGAAGAAAAAAGTAGTTATAGGTATGAGTGGCGGAGTTGATAGCTCCGTTGCTGCTTACCTTTTAAAAGAACAAGGCTATGATGTAATTGGTGTTACAATGCAAATATGGCAAGAAGATAAAGATTATACAGAAAGAGAAGGTGGGTGTTGTTCACTTTCAGCTGTAGATGATGCAAGAAGAGTTGCAAATAAAATTGGTATTCCTTTTTATGTAATGAACTTTAGAGATAGCTTTAAAGAAAAAGTTATTGATTATTTTGTTCAAGAATACATAGATGGAAAAACACCAAATCCATGTATAGCATGTAATAAACATTTAAAATTTGATGAGCTATTAAGAAAAGCTCAAGGTATAGGTGCGGATTATGTTGCAACAGGTCACTATGCTAAAATCGAGCAAGATGAAAATGGAAGATATCTTTTAATTCGTTCAGATGATGATAGAAAAGACCAAACATATGCATTATATAACTTTACTCAAGAACAATTAGCACATACTCTTATGCCTTGTGGTGAATATACTAAGGATAGAATAAGAGAAATTGCTAAAGAAATTGGATTATCAGTATATAATAAGAAAGATAGTGAAGAAATTTGCTTTATACCAGATAATAATCATGGTAGATACATAAGTGAAGCTAGACCGCTAGAAGTTGTACCAGGAAACTTTGTTGATAAAAACGGAAATATATTAGGGCAACATAAAGGGATAGTTTACTATACTATAGGTCAAAGAAAAGGACTTGGAATAGCTCTTGGAAGACCTGTATTTGTAACAGATATTAATCCTAGAACTAATGAAGTAGTATTAGGTCCAGAAGAGGATATATTTAAGACTGACTTAGTTGCTAAGGATGTTAACTTTATTCCATTTGATAAGCTTGAAGAACCAATAACAGTTGAAGCAAAGGTTAGATATTCAGGAAAACCAGCTGAAGCAGTTATTTCACCTTTAAGAGATGGTAAAGTTAAAGTAAGTTTTAAAGAAAAACAAAGAGCAATAACAAAAGGCCAATCAGTTGTTTTCTATCAAGGAAACAAAGTTGTTGGTGGAGGAATTATTGCCGGAATAATATAAAATAAAAGGTCGTAGCATTTGAACTCATAATTATATGATAATGGTTCATTTGCTATGACTTTTATTTAATTAAAAGCTAAGAGTAAAGTTAGTTAAGAGTTAATAGTTAAAAGTTAAGGAATGAATTCAGCTTATGCTAAATTTCTAAAAATATATAATATAGAAACTCCAAAAGGAGTTTCTATATTAATTATTAACTATTAACTAATAACTATTAACTAAACTAAAGTAGCTCTATGCCAGCTTCTTCACATTTTTCGTGAGTATAGTTATCCCAAATAGAAGCTTGAACTTCTCCTATATGTGCTTTTCTTAAGAAGAACATACAAATTCTTGATTGTCCAATTCCTCCGCCCATAGTAAGTGGTAGTTTATCTTCAAATAATGCTTTGTGGAATGGAAGTTCACGTCTATCTTCACAGTTAGCTTTCTTTAATTGATAATCTAAGGCTTCTTTATCAACTCTTATGCCCATAGAAGATAATTCAATTGCTGAATCAAATAATGGATCATAGAATAAAATATCTCCATTTAAGCTCCAGTCATCATAGTCAGGACTTCTTCCATCATGCTTTTCACCAGATTTTAATGTATCACCAATTCCTTGAATAAATACTGCCTTATGTTTTTTGCAAATTGCATTTTCTCTTTCTTTAGCTGTAAGTTCAGGATACATATCTTCTAATTCTTGTGCCGTTACAAAAGTGATATCTTGTGGTAGAATTTTTTCGATTGAAGGATATTGTGTAGATACAAAATCTTCAGTAGCTTTAAAAACAGAAAATATCTTTCTTACTGTGCTTTTTAAAGTATCAGTAGTTCTTTCTTCTTTTGTAATTACCTTTTCCCAATCCCATTGATCTACATAAATAGAGTGTAGATTATCTAATTCTTCATCTCGTCTAATTGCATTCATATCAGTATATAAACCAGATCCAGGTTGAAATTTATATCTGTGAAGCGCAAATCTTTTCCATTTGGCAAGTGAATGAACTATTTCTAAGTTACTATCTTTAATAGCAAGCATATCAAAGCTTACAGGTCTTTCTATTCCATTTAAGTTATCATTTAAACCTGAACCATTTTCAAGGAATAGTGGAGCAGAAACTCTTGTTAGGTTTAAAGTTGCGGCAAGGTTGCTTTCAAAAAAATCCTTGACTTTCTTTATTGCTATTTCAGTTTCAATTAATGATAACTTTGATTTGTAGTTTTGTGGTATAAATACCTTTGATTTTAATTCTTTTGTCATGTTAATAACCTCCTAAAAATAATATAAAAAAACCTTCCATCCTAAATAAATAGGACGAAAGGTTACTTCCGCGGTACCACCTAATTTGCATCAAGCCTCTTAATCAGTGCTAAATTAATAATAATTTAAGACTGTCCTTTTTTAACGGTAAGGCCCCGTCTAAGTCTACTTAAGTGAGATAAGTGAGATTCCAAATTTTAATTTGGCAAATCGAACTTACATCTTTGACGTAAGGAAAAGATGTTTCCTTTTAAGGTTCAATTTTAATTTGGCAAATCGAACTTACATCTTTGACGTAAGGAAAAGGTGTTTCCTTTTCAATCTCAATTGTTCGGTTAGAAGCTCAGGAATGTTTTTCATTAAAACTAATCTTATAAGGCTTACACCATCCCTTACTCGCTTAAAGATATCATTAAAATTACTCTTTCCTTCAATGCTGATTATGTGTTTTAAATTTAAATTAATATTATAATATACTAAAGTTAATAAGATGTAAAGAGTAAAAATGAATAAAATGTAAAATATGTGTAAGCTATTAATTACTATTATTGAAAATAGGGACATATTATTTTACTTTTTACATAATATAATATAGAATAAATAGTTGAAATAATAAATTATTTTAAATATAAATTTTTATGGGGAGATGAAAAATGAAGAAAAAAATTAATTGGCAAAAGTTATTAAGCTACTTTGTGTTAATTACTTTAATTTTGACTACTATATTCTTAATTTTTGAGATAAATGATGCACCAACAGTTGCAGATTCAACTGAATCTTTTGTGCGTTTAAAAAGTGATTATGCATTGATGTTATCTCAATGTATTTTAGGTATAGTAGCAATGTTATTACCAGGGATGTTAGAAAATAAATTTAAAATAGCAATCCCATCTTATATGTTGATTTTATATACAATATTCTTATATGCAGCAATATATTTAGGTGAAGTTAGAAGTTTTTATTATAATGTTCCAAATTGGGATAATATATTACATACTTTTAGTGGAGCAATGATTGGAGCTTTAGGATTTTCAATTGTTACTTTATTGAATAAGACAGAAAAGGTACCAATAGTTTTAAGTCCTCTTTTTGTTGCGTTATTTTCATTTTGTTTTGCAGTAACATTAGGTGTTATTTGGGAGTTTTATGAATTTACCTTTGATGGAATTTTAGGGCTTAATATGCAAAAATTCGCCTTGGAAAATGGTACTCAATTAATAGGAAGAGCTGCATTAACGGATACAATGGTAGATTTATTTGTAGATGCAGTTGGAGCATTTATAATGAGTGTTATTGGTTATATTTCATTAAGGTATAACAAAGGCTGGATTGAAAAACTTCAAGTAAGAAGTACAAGAAAATAATAAATATAAAAAGTAAAATGAATTATAATATTAAAATTCATTTTACTTTTTTTATTATTAAAAAATAAAATTTTTAGTAACTAAATGTAAATATTTTTAATTATAAAGAGGAGAATATAATATTTTGTTGGAAAAATTTTCAGCATAAGTATATAATTAATATAAATAATTTAAATAAAATTTGGAGGTTATAAAGTGGGATTAAATTGGAGTTTAAAAGAGCTATATGAATCATTTGAGAGTGTTGAATTTAAAAATGATATGAATAGCCTAACTGAAGAAATAAATGAAATAAACAATTGGATTGAAGAAGCAGTTAAGGATTATGAAAATGTATTAGAAAAGTTAGAAGAATATTTAAATAAATATATAAAATTAGAGGAACTGATTAGTAAGTTAGGGCAATTTATTGAACTAAGTATTAGTGTAAATACAAAAGATACAGAAGCACTTAAAAATTCAGATATCTTTGAAAAGAAGTTAACTTATTTAGTTAAAGGTTCTACTAAAATTGAAAGGTATATAAGTGAAATAGAGGATATTGACTCTATAATTGAGAAATCATCATTATTAAAAGAACATGCATTTTTATTAAAGAGTATAGTTGAAGATAGTAAATATTTATTAAGTGAAAAAGAAGAAAATATAATTGCAAATATGAGAAATACAGGATCAAATGCATGGAGTAAATTAAAAGATAATTTAATTTCATCATTAACTGTTGAAATGACAGAAGGTGGTAAAGTAAAAGAATACCCATTAACAGTTGTTTTAAATATGGCTTATGATAAAAATGAAAAAGTTAGAAAAAAAGCTTATGAAGCAGAAATAAAGTCATATAAGAAAGTTGAAGAGGGAGTGGCTGCTGCTCTTAATGGAATAAAGGGTGAAGTATTAACTGTTTGTGAATTAAGAGGATATGAATCTCCATTAGAAGAAACACTTTTAAATTCAAGAATGGATGAAGAGTCATTAAATGCAATGATTGAAGCAATGAAAGAAAGTTTACCTGTATTTAGAAAGTACTTAAGAAGAAAAGCAGAAATATTAGGGCATAAAAATGGATTACCATTTTACGATTTATATGCTCCAATTAATAATGCCAATATGAATTTTACTTATGATGAAGCTAGTAAATTTATAGTCAAGAATTTTAGAACTTTTAGTGATGATTTAGCAGATTTCGCACAAAAGGCTATTGATAATAATTGGATAGATGTAGAGCCAAGAGAAGGAAAAGTAGGAGGAGCTTTTTGTCAAGGAATTCATACTTTAGGTGAAAGCAGAATCTTATTAAACTTTGGGGGAAGTTTTGGTGATGTTGTTACTATGGCTCATGAACTTGGACACGGATTCCATGGTGAGTGTCTAAAAAATGAATCTATATTAAATTCAGATTATCCTATGCCAATAGCAGAAACAGCATCAACATTTTGTGAAACTATAATAAAAAAAGCTGCAATTAAAGATGTTAAACATAAAGAAGCTTTAGCTATATTAGAAACAGAAATTTGTGATTGTACACAAGTTATTGTAGATATTTATTCAAGATTTTTATTTGAAAAGTCAGTATTTGAAGCTAGAAAAGAAAGTGCATTAACAGTTGAACAAATAAAGGGACTTATGATAGAAGCGCAGAAAGAAGCTTATGGAGATGGATTAGACGAAAAGTTTTTACACCCATATATGTGGGCTTGGAAACCTCATTATTATGATGCAAATTATAATTACTATAACTTCCCATATGCATTTGGACTTTTATTTGCAAAGGGATTATATGCTGAATACCTTAAAAAAGGTGAAGATTTTGTAAGTGAATATGAAAAACTTTTATCAATTACAGGTAAAAATAAAATAGCAGATATAACTAAAGAAGTAGGAATTGATATTCATGATAAAGAGTTCTGGAAGAATTCTTTAAAGACTATTGAAGAGGATATAGAAGAGTTTATTAAAATGAGTAAAAAACATTAAGTTAAAGAGGTGAATTACAATGGATATAAATTTAAGCAAAGATGAAATTATTGTTGTTTTAGATGCACTAGTAGAGGGGATAGCATTTGATAAGAATGCTGATGATATTAAAGAAGTATATAATAAAATAGTAAAGCAAGCACATATGGAAGAGTATGAAATGTTAGGCTAATTTATAAGAATAAGAGTAATAAACTATAATATTAGTTTATTACTCTTATTTGTTTATAAAGGACAATAGTTTAGAAAAAATAATTTAATTTATAATGAAACAAATTTAAAAAATATATAAGTTACAAATGTTATATAAATATAATAAGTAATAATGAACAATGATATAAATAAAATTATAAATTTACTATGATTAAGAAAGCTTAGGAGTTTATCTAATAATATATCAAAGCTCCAAGATTTATTTTGAAGTACAGTTTCCTTAATTTTTAGAGGAGAATAAGTACTATCTTTATTTATTTTATTTTTAATAAAATAAGGTAAATCCTCTGCGGTTACTATTGGTGTATCAAGTACTTCATTTTGTTTAATAACAAGGCTTTTTTGAGGAAGAGCAATTATATTGGTTATAGGAATATCAGAAGACAAAATGTCTTGTAGTATGTTATAACAATTGGTACATTCATCGTATATTTTATTAAGTACATTATTATCAAGTATAGTATCATCATTTAAATCTTCATTATCAAATGCAATTTCATTAGAATATTTGTTTTTTGTGAAATCTGTATAAGGATAAGTTAATGTTTTAATTGCAAAAACTCCACTATTTGTTATTACAAGATCATCAATTAAGCAACTATCTTCATCATTATTTTCTAAGTGAATATTATTTAAAATAATACTATCATTTTTTAAAGCTCTTAAATTGTGCGAAACTTTATATGAATTAAATATAGTATCAAATAAATAACTTAAATCTATATATATTTTTTCGTATATCTTGAATTTAATAGCGCATATATTTACTAAATATAAAAAGTATATAGTTGCTAATGTATTAAATTTTATATGAAGAAAAAAGCCAATAGTAAAAAGTAAAAATGGAAACCTTAAAAAAGGTTTAGTTAATATAAAAGTTAGTGTTTTTACAATGGCTTTTATTATAAATTTCAAAAGAGTAAATATAATTCTAAAAGTAAATAAAATAATATCTCCTAAAACAAGCAACATTTACGTAGCCTCCTTTAGTATTAGAATATCTACTTTTATGGAAAATTATTCATCTTTAATTATAAATTGTTTAGTTTTACCCATAAAATATGCTAAACGTATCATTTCAATTTCTTCTTTTGACATTTTTCTGTTATATTTCTTTTCAAATTCATTGATTAGTGCATTTGAATCAAGTTTTTCTTTTTTTACTTTAGGTCGCTTAGTATTGGCTTTATTAATTGGCTTAGATAATAATTGCTTATTATATATTTTTTTAAATACTTCTGCAGTATAATGTGCATCAAAAAATGCATCATGGAAATCACCATCAATAGGTATTTCTAATGCTTCAACAGCTTTTTTTAAGCCAATTTTTTGACCTTTAGGAACATTAAGCAGTTTAGTTGCATAGTGCTGAATATCAATATATTTTTCAGGAATAAAGGTAGTGGGAATATTATAAAATCCCATATTCTTTATTAATTCTGTAATATCAGAATCACCCCATACAACTAAAGTACTCTTATCTTTTCCAATAAAATCAATGAATTGTTTAAAAACATCAATAAAGTTATAAGAAGCATTTAAATCATTAATATTTATTTTTGTTAATTCTTCAACATAAGGATGAAGCCTTTTATGAATATTAGGTTTAATTAAGGAATTAAATGTTCCTATGGTTTCAAAATTTTTATTTAATTTTATTGCTCCAATTTGAATTATTTCAAATAGTAAAGATGGTTTAGGAGCATCTATTACTACATCTTCAGGATGTTGTTGATTAAATTCTAAATCAAAAATTATATAGTTCATTTTACACCTACGATAAAATTTTTATTTTTTAGTCATTTACATAACTTCTATTACATATATTAAAACATAAATAATTAAAAATGTCTTAAAAAGAGGTGTAATAAATGAGTATTTATGTTTTAAAGGAATATGTTGAAGAATGTATTAAGAATGGAATAGAGCCAACATTTGAAGGGTTAAATATTTATTATAAATCAAAAGAAATAAATTACAATAAATAATATTTAAAGAAAATTTACTATTAACTTTATAAGAAAAGCATATAATAAATAAAGATACATTAAGATTAAGTGTGGTGAACATAATTTGAAAACAAAAAAATTAACAGAAGCAGCAATGTTATCAGCTTTATTTGTGGTTTCAAGCATGGTAGCAATTTACACAGGAATAGCATATACATTATATTTGGATATGATAGTGCCACTTTTTATTTGTCTTATATTTATGAGGCTTGATTTTAAGTATACATTATTATCTTCTATTACATCATTGCTTATTGTAACTCTTGCAGTAGGTGACGTAGCATCAGCAATTTGGATGAGCCAAGGAATTATAATGGGATTGATTTGTGGGTATTTTATCAGGAAAAAAGGTACAATATTTGATGATTTATTTTATTCAGCAATTTTAGGAACTTTTGTTATGGTTTTGATTGATATTTATTTTTCTAAATTAACAGGTTATAGTTTTATGAAAGAATTTGATAGTTATACAGAAATGTTTCCTTTAAATGGTGAATATATGGAAGTTGCTTTTAATATTTTTGTTGCAACAATGCCTATAGGTACAATATTAATATCTTATATTGGAGCTTTATTTATAGGTAAAAAGCTTAGAATATTAAATGAAAATTGTAATGAAAAATATATGATAATTAAAAACTTTAAAAGATATGGTTCTTATATATGTTGTAGCACGAGTACATATTATTTTGGAATTATATATTTAATTTTAATTGAAATATTAAAATTAACAGGTTTTGAATTTAAATTCGTTTATTTTAAAACGGTAGTAATGGCAATTAGAGTAGTAGTAATATATTTTGTTTTAAAAGATTCTTTTACATTTGTAATTAGGGGATTATCTACAAAGGTGAAATCTAATGGTGCATCGCAATTAATTTGGTTGGGGGTGCTTTATATGCTGCTAGTTGACTTTAAAGCTACGTTTATTATTTTGGTAGTAGGAAGTTTAGTAATTAACTATTCAATGAAGCTAAGGGAATCACAAATAAATATGTTAAATAAAGTTGTTTTAAAAAGACAGTAAAAATTACTTTTAAATAATATATCTTTTATTTTAAAGTTATTTATTGATAAAATTAATATTAAGTAATGTAATTTGATTAGCCTTATGGTAATATATAGTATGCTATAGAGTTTATAAAAATGTAATTTTTATAAAAGATAAGATAAAAATAACAAGCTAAGGTTTATTATATAATTAACAAAGATGAAAGATATATTGAGGTGAGGGATAATGGCTACGTTGAAAGAAATAGCAGAGAAGGTAGGAGTATCATTAGCTACTGTATCAAGGGTTTTAAACAATGATAGTGGAATTTTAGTTGCTGATGAAACTAAGGCACAAATACTACAAGTAGCAGAGGAATTAAATTATAGAACAGCAAAGCAAAGAAAAGGTAAAAATTTTAGTAAAAATATGTTTATAGTTGGAATTGTTGAAATGTATGATGTAGTTAAACAATTACAAGATCCATATTATTTACTTTTAAGAAATATAGTAGAAAAGAAAGCCTTTGAGAATAATATTAAGCTAGTTAGATTTTTTAAGCAAGATAATGAATTTGAGTTAGCAGAAGAAGTTGAACTACAGGGAATAATTGCAGTTGGTAAGTTTACCTCGGATGAAGTAAATGAATTATCGAAAAGAACACAAAATATAGTTTTTATAGATTCAGCGCCAAATGATGAATTGTATGATAGTGTTAAAGTTAATTATAAATTAGGCGTTAAACAAGCATTAGATTATTTTTTAGAGCTTGGACATAAGGACATAGGATTTATTGGGGAAAAGTACACTTTAGGAGATAATAAAATACCTATGTTCGATGATAGACTAAAGTTCTTTTATGAATATATGAATAATAAACAAATGCTAAAGGAAGAATTTATAATCAATAGTAGTATGACGGCTGAAGGTGGGTATGAAGCAATAAATAAATTTATAAGATCTGAAAGTAAAATGCCAACAGCATTCTTTACAGCTAATGATACAATTGCAAGCGGTGTTATTAAGGGACTTCAAGAAAATGGAGTTAAGGTTCCAAATGATATTAGCATAATAGGATTTAATGATACTATAATATCTCAATATACTAATCCACCATTAACGGCTATAAGAGTTCATATAGAGTATTTAGGAGAAGTTGCAGTTGAACTTATGATGGAGAAATTAAAGGGAAGACAGTACGCTAAAAAAGTAATAATACCAAGTGAGTTTATATTAAGAAATAGTGTTAAGGATGTAAAATAGTTAATTTTAATTAATAAATTAGAGATTAAAATAGTAACAATAATATTTATTATTGTTACTATTTTTTTTTATTATAAATTAATAACTTGATATTTTTAGTAAAATACTATATATTTTTACTGTAAACGTTATTAAGGGAGTTGCTAGGTGGAGGTTAAAAATGGAAACAATTAAAAGTGGGATTTATTCAAATTACGGATATAATGAAGAAGATGTTGAACAGGTAAAGATAAGTATTAATAAAATTAAAAAGGATGGATATTTTAAAGGATGTAATAACTTAAATATTTATTACCAAGTATTTTCTGTAATAAATGAAAAAGGTAGAATTGTAATTTCGCATGGGTTTTCTGAATGTATAGAAAAATATAATGAGTTAATTTACTATTTTACAGAAATGGGCTATTCAGTATATGCAATTGAACATAGGGGACATGGAAGATCAGGTTCATTTGGAAAAAAACATAAAAGTCAAATAAGTATAGATAAGTTTGAATATTATGTAGAAGATTTAAGGATTTTCTTAGATACTATTGTTGTAGGAAAAGACGTTGATTTATATTTATATGCACATTCTATGGGAGGAGCTATCGGTACAATGTTTTTAGAGAAGTACTGTGGATATTTTAAAAAGGCTATATTAAGTGCTCCGATGATGGATATAAATACAGGGGAATACCATAAGGCTATATCTTATTTAATAAGTCAGATATATATTAATATTGGAAAGGGAGAGGAATTTTTATTTGGACAAGGTCCATTTGAAGGGAAATATGATTTAGAGTCATCAGGAACTTCTAATATGTATAGATATAAAAATCATTTAGATTATTTAAACAAAAACGAGGAATTGCAAAGATGTGGTGGAAGTTTTAAATGGCTTAATGAGTCTTTAAAGGCAACTAAGGAAATATTAAAGAAAAGGAATATTGAGAAAATAAATATACCAATATTGTTTTTTCAGGCAGGGAGAGATACCTTTGTAAAAGAAAAAGGGCAGAATAAATTTTGTGAAATAGCAAATATGTGTAAAAAGATAAGATTTGAGAATGGGAAGCATGAACTTTATATGGAAGATGATGAAATTATGATTGAGTATTTAAAAAATATAAGTGAATTTTTAAAATAAAATTTTACTAAAAAACTTGAAAATTTTACTGTAAAGATATTATAATACTTATTAAGAAAACGTTATCTGAAATAATATGTGAAAGTAAGGGTGTAATTATGGGAATTGTAATAAATGAATTAAAAAATGTATTTGCATTACAAAGTAAAAATAATAGTTATGTTTTTGGAATAGATAATATGGGGTTGGTAAGACATTTATATTGGGGAAGCAAAATTGAAAATGTTGATGATTTTGATATGCCAACATTAGTTGAAGTATCGACTAATGATCCTGTTTTTGAAATAACTAAAGAAGAATTTCCGGTGTACGGTAGTTTAAGATATAAAGAACATTGTTTAAAGGCTTCATTTATTGATGGATGTAGAGAGTTAGTTTATAGCTATGAAGGTTATGAAGTTGATGGAAATGAACTAGTTATAAAATTAAAGGACATTCATTATGATTTCAATATGAATCTTCATTATAAAGTTTATGAAGAATATGACTTAATTGAAAGATATGTGACTATTAAAAATAATTCGGAAAATGTTATTGAAATTGAAAAAGTGCATAGTGGGCAATTTCATATACCATATGAAGATTTAACTTTTTCAAATGTACATGGTCATTGGGGTGCAGAGCAACAAAGATTTACACAAAAAGTTAGCTATGGAAAGATTGTTATAGAAAATAGAAGAGGGATTTCTACTCATAATCATAATCCATATTTCATTTTAGATAAAAATGCAACAGAAACCACAGGAGAAGTATTCTTTGGTGCTTTAAAACTAAGTGGTAACTTTAGTGGAGTAATTGAACAAACACAATATGGAGAAACATTAGTACAACTAGGTATTAATTCACATGATTTCTTATTAAAGCTTAATCAGGGAGAAGAGTTTATATCTCCGGCTATTATAGCAGGTTATAGTAATAGTGGGTTTGAAACTATGACTCATAATCTCCATAACTTTGCTAAAGATAATGTATTGAGAAGTGGATTAAGACCAGTATTATATAATTCATGGGAAGCAACTGAATTTAAAGTGAGTTGTGATGAGCAAATAAAACTTGCAAAAAAGGCAAAGGAAATTGGAGCTGAGCTGTTTGTTGTAGATGATGGTTGGTTTGGAGAAAGACATGGAATTGACAATGGACTTGGAGATTGGTATGTAAATGAAGAAAAATTTCCAAATGGATTAAACCCATTAATAAATGAAGTAAAGGCTATGGATATGATGTTTGGAATTTGGGTAGAACCTGAAATGGTGAACCCGTTATCTAATCTCTATAAAGAACATCCAGAGTGGATATATCATTTTGATAGTAGAGAAAGTGATACATCTAGAGGGCAATATGTATTAGATGTTACAAAGAAAGAAGTAAAAGATTTTATTTATAATATGTTAGATAATTTATTAACAACTTATGATATTGATTATATTAAATGGGATGCAAATAGACCTATGTCTCAAACTAATTTAGAAAGAGATGTTTGGTACAAGCATATTGAAGCTGTCTATGATATTGTAAAAAATCTTAAGCTTAAGCATCCAAATGTACTATTTGAAGCCTGTGCTTCAGGGGGTGGAAGAATAGATTATGGTATTTTAGGAATATTCGATGATTTTTGGACAAGCGATAATACTGATGCTTATGACAGATTATTTATTCAAGAGAATTATTCATATATATATCCAATAAAAGCTATGAGAGCTTGGGTAACTGATTGTCCGAACTTTTTATCAAGAAGAATTATACCTATGAAGTTTAGATATCATAGTGCTATGATGGGTACTTTAGGTATTGGATGTAATATATTAAAATTTAGTGAAGAAGAAATAGAGTTATCTAAGGGATTAATTGAAGAATATAAGAATATAAGGCATATAGTTCAAGAAGGTGATTTCTACAGATTAGAAAATAATTCCAAAAATAAATATAAGCTTTATCAATACATGAATGGAAAAGAAGGGTTAGTATTTGCATTTTTACCTCAAAGTGAACTTGGACATAGAGGTACAACTATAAAGTTTAGAGCACTTGAAAAAGAAAGTACCTATTTAGTTAAAATTGATAAAAATGTTATTGTGAAAACAGGAAGATATTTAATGAATCATGGATTAGAACTAAAATTATATGGAGATTATGATAGCATTATAATAAAGATAAGTAAAATAGAGGAATAATTCATCCAAAAGATAGCTATTTGGAATAGCTATCTTTTTTATATAAAATCATAAAAAATTTTAGTAAAAAATAATTAAAATTTTACTATAAAACACTTGTGAAACGTTTACTGATATGGTAATATAAAAATGTAGTAAGTGAAAACCATTACAAAAAAGGGTTAGTATTGAATAAAAATGAGGAAGGATGAGAATTATGGGATTATCTTTTAAAGAAAAGTATTCATTTGGAATTGGAGCATTAGGAAAGGATTTATGTTATGCAATTGTATCTAGTTATTTAATGATTTATTTTACAGATTCAATTGGACTAGCTCCAGCATTTGTTGGAAGTTTATTTTTAGTAGCAAGATTATGGGATGCAGTTAATGACCCAGCAATGGGAATGATAGTTGATAATACAAAAACAAAGTGGGGAAAATTTAGACCATGGATTTTAATAGGAACGCTTATAAATGCAGTTGTTTTAGTATTCTTATTTAAGAGACCAGCAGGATTAGAAGGAAATTCACTATATGCTTATTATTCAGTTATGTATATATTATGGGGTATGACTTATACAATAATGGATATACCATATTGGTCTATGTTACCTTCTTTATCTAAGACTAATGAAGAAAGAGCTCAAATGTCAGTTATACCAAGAATATTTGCAAGCTGTGCATGGTTAATAATGGGTGCATTTGGACTTTCAATAGTAAATAAGTTAGGAAATGGTGATCAAACTAAGGGATATGGAGCTTTTGCAGTAGTGATTGCAGCAATTTTTATAATTACTTCAATTATAACAGTTATAAATGTTAAAGATAGTAGTTGTAAAGTAACAGAATCAAATAAAAAAGTAGAAAAAACAAGCTTAAAGAAAGCATTTAAACTTATAAAAGAAAATGATCAACTTATGGTATTTATAGGAGTTGTACTTGCATATAACTTAGTTGCTCAATTATCAGGAGGAATGTCAATTTACTATTTTAAGTATGTTGTAGGAAATGAAAATATGTACCAAGTATTTACTGCATTTGCTGGACTTGCTGAAATAGCTGCACTTATGTTATTCCCAATGCTTTCAAAGAGAATGAGTAAAAAGGGTGTATTTAGACTAGCATGTTATTTACCAGCAGTAGGATTAATAATTCTATTATTAGCAGGAATATTTGTTCCAGGTAATGCGGCACTTATAGCTTTATCAGGAATAATAGTTAAGTTAGGTTCAGGATTTACACTAGGAGCTACCACTGTTATGTTAGCAGATGTTATAGATTATGGTGAAGTAAGATTTGATTCAAGAAATGAAAGTATAGTTGCTTCGTTCCAAACATTATTAGTTAAAACAGCATCAGCTGTATCAGGATGGTTAATAGGTGTTGGATTAACAATAGTAGGATATGTTCCTAATATAACACAAACTGCAGGAACAATATTTGGTATGAGAATACTTATGGTGGCAGTACCTTCAGTAATAACATTATTAGGATTATTCATTTATGTAAAGGGTTATAAACTTCAAGGTGAATATCAAGAAAAGATAATGGAAGAATTAAATAAAAAGAGAGAAGCTGAAATTAACTTTGCATAAAGGTTAGATTGATATTAAACAAGTAAAATAAAATTTAAGTTAATAATTATTTTAATAGGTAAGAAGTTAAGAATAATGATTAGAAGTTATGCAATTATATTTTCAAATAAATTTAATAGTATATTTCTAAAGCTTGTACTTCTTACTTATTAATTATCATCAATAAAAAAATTACATTACAATTTGATTTATTAGATATGTAGTATATAAAACATAAATTTAAATACAAGAATTTTTAGAAAGATAAATTATTTATAAATAGTAGTCAGGAGTTGTTAAAATGTATTTAGGTGTAGATTATTATCCAGAGCACTGGAATGAAGATATGTTAGAAGAAGATTTAAATAATATAGTAGAGCTTGGAAGTAATGTTATAAGAATTGGTGAATTTGCTTGGCATATGATGGAGAAAGAAGAAGGTTTATTTGATTTTTCTTATTTTGATCATGTAATAAATGAAGCAAAGAAAAAAGGATTAAAAATAATATTCGGTACACCAACAGCAACAATGCCTGCATGGCTTGCTAAAAAACATCCAGATGTATTAGGTGAGTTTGAAGATAATACTAAGAGAGTTTTTGGTGGAAGAAGACAATATTGTTTTAATAGTAAAACTTATCATAAATATAGTAAAATTATAATTAAAGAACTTGCAAATCATTTTAAAGATGAAGAAGGAATAGTTGCATGGCAAATAGATAATGAATTTGGTCATGAAGGTAGCGATGTATGTTTCTGTAATGAATGTAAAAATGCATTTAGAGATTATTTAAGAAAAAATTATAATAATGATATAAATAAATTAAATGAAATATGGGGAACAAGATTTTGGTCGCAAACTTACAATGATTTTGATGAAATACCAGTTCCAGCAAAGACAATAACTACTCATAATCCAAGCCTTAGGATGGAATGGGAAAGGTTTAGAAGCGTAAGTGTTGAAAATTATGCAAAATTGCAAATAGATATTTTAAAAGAAATATTAGGCGAAGATTCTGTTATAATTCATGACTTTTCAGGTGGATATTTTGATAAGAGCTTTGATTTTTCAAAAGTTGCAAAATACCTAGATGTAGTTGCATATAATAATTATCCTGTGTGGGGAGGGCAAAGGGAGCCAATTCCTGCACATGAAATTGCTTGTGGCTTAGATTTTATGAGGGGGGCTAAAAGACAAAATTTTTGGATTACAGAAGCTATAATGGGAGCACAAGGACATGATGTTATTGGTTATTTACCAAGACCAAATCAAGCTAAAATGTGGTCTTATCAAGCAATGGCTCATGGATGCAATTCTCTTATGTATTTTAGATATAGAGGCGCAACACAAGGAGCTGAACAATATTGCTATGGAATAATAGATCAGGATAATCAAAAAAGAAGAAAATTTTATGAGGTTCAAGATTTTTTCAATAATATGAAAGAAAATGAAGATGTTATAAATAGTGAAATAAAATCAGAAATAGCAGTAATTTATGATTATGAATCTATGGCATCATTTAGAATTCAAAGACAAAGCTTTTTAATGGATTATAAAAATGAAGTATATAGATTATATAGACCTTTCTATGAAAATAATGTTAATATTGATGTCATTCCATCATATCTAGATTTTAGTGAGTATAAAGTTTTATTAATACCAACAATGATTGTATTTAAATCTGAAGTTCAAGAAAGAATTAGAGAGTTTGTTAAAAATGGTGGTAAAGTAGTATTTAGTTTTAGAACTGCAATTAAAGATTACTATAATAATTTAACATTAGGGCAGTTAAATCCAAGTTTTTACACTGATTTAATAGGTGGCTTTGTTGAAGAAATAGAATCTCTTCAAGAAGGTCAAAAGGTTAATGTTAAGGGGATAAATGAATTTAATGGAGTTGAAGGTAGTGGAACTGTATTTAGAGATATGCTAAAAACTACTACTGCAGAAAGTCTATTTATGTATGATGATGAGTTTTATAATGAATTATCAGCTATAACTTTAAACAAATATAAAAATGGTGAAGCTTATTATATAGGTACTGGTGTAGATAATAATATTATGGACTTAATAGCTAAAAAAATTATAGTAGAAGCTGATATAGAAGCTATAGAATCACCTAAGGGTGTTGAAGTAGTTAAGAGAAAAGTAAATGATGAAGAGTATTACTTCATTATGAACCACACAGCAGAAGGTAAAATTTTTAATAATATTAATTTAAAGGCCTATGAAAGTAAAATAGTAAAAATTAAGTAAATTAAAGGTGGTTAACTTTTTAAATTAACCACCTTTAAATTTTTATATTATGTTAAATAAGAGAAAGACAATTTACATCTAATTTGTAAGTTACATCTTTTCTTTCAACGATTATATTTATTTTCTTTTTAATTTCTTCATCATCCATAATTTTAGAAATAAGTTCACGTGTTGGGTTCATAGCATATGGGATACCTACATTTTTAAACATAGTAAAATCACCAGCAGTATCACCATAAGCATAACTTTGACTTAAATCAATATCATACTTCTTGCATAATTCTTTAATTGCCTTTTCTTTACTTTCTGAATCCCACATAGGAGTAATATAGCCATTATATCTATTATCTTTATCTAATTCATAGATTGTACCTCTATAATCATCCATATGATATTTTAATGACATTTCTCTTACCAATTCTATAGGAGAACCTGAAATAGCAATTACAATATCTCCTTGCTCTTTATGCCATTTAATTCTTTCTCTAGAAAATGTATAAACTCTATCACCTTTTTGTTCAATAACTTTTTTAGCAATATAGTCTATATGATATTTATCTAATCCTTTAATTGCTTCAGTGTAGACATCTACCATTTTTAAAAGATAAGTATCATAATCGCCTTGTCTTTTATCCCAGTTAATATAAGCAGGTTTTACTTCTTTATACCACTTATTTTCATCAACTAGGTCATATTTAATTATTTTTTTAAAGACCTCAGTAATAAGTCCTTCTCTGTAGATTGTGCCGTCAATATCAAAAAATGCTGCTCTTCTTGACATATAAAAAACCTCCTTATGTTTTAAACTTTTATAAAATATCTTTAACTTACTGTCCAATAGGTAAGATGAGCCAAATAAACTTTAAAAATTTAATTAAGCTGAATTAGATATTACATTATATAATAATAAACCAAAGCGAAAAATGCAAGACTAAGTGAGATTCTAAATTTTAATTTAGTTAATCGAACTTACTCAGCGACTGAAAGGAGTCGAGTTTCCTTAAAGAGGATTCTAAATTTTAATTTAGTTAATCGAACTTGCCTGAAACTCCAAATTTTAATTTAGCAAGTTGAAGGTACACTTTAGTGTACTCAGCGACTGAAAGGAATCCAGTTTCATTTATAACAAAAAATATTAATATTTTTAAGAAAACTTCTTATCTAAACATTAAACTTATTAAGTAGCTTTAGAAAATCTACTTTCTTTAGTTAGTATGACAAAAAATAGAAGAATTTATATTAGAAAATGTTGACAAAAAATTACAATGCTATATAATATGGATATAAAGAACTATATAAAATGCTAGGGGTGCCAATTAAGGCTGAGAGATAAGAAATTATTAACCCTTGTACCTGATCTGGATAGTGCCAGCGTAGGAAAGCTTATTAATGTATACTTTAAATAATCTACAAGGTAATTTTTAAACTTTATCATAGTATAAGTTTAAATAATTTGTAGTAAAAGTAAATATATTATTTGTAATTATAACGCTATATTCCAGTTGGGATATAGCTTTTTTTATTGGGAAAAATTAAAAATTAAAAAGGAGAAGAAATATGAGAAATTACAAAATACCCACATTAACCATTGCAGGATCAGATTCATCAGGAGGAGCAGGTGTACAAGCAGATTTAAAAACATTTAGTGCAATAGGGACTTATGGAATGAGTGTCATTACAGCAATAACAGCACAAAATACACAAGGAGTTTTTCTTGTTGAAGATTTAAGTAAAGAAATAATAGAAAGTCAAATAAATGTAGTTTTTGAAGATATAGAGCCAGCTGCTGTAAAGATAGGGATGGTATCAAGTCCAGGAATTATTCACACAATTGTAAACACATTAAAAAAATATAATCCTAAATATTTAGTAGTAGATCCAGTCATGATATCTAAAAGTGGATATTCATTATTAAAGCCGGAGGCAAAGAAAAGTTTAATTGAAGAGCTTATACCAATGGCTTATATAATAACTCCAAATACACCAGAAGCAGAAGAAATTACAGGAATAGAAATAAATAATGTAGATGATATGAGAGAAGCAGGTAGAAAGATATTAGAAGAATTAGGACCTAAGTATGTGTTAATGAAAGGTGGACATCTTGAAGGTGATGCAGTTGATGTATTAATAGGAAATGATACATTTGAAATTTATAAACAAGAAAGACTAGATAGAAAAAATACTCATGGAACAGGATGTACTTTATCATCAGCAATAACATCACATTTAGCATTAGGATATGACATAGTAGAGGCTGTTAAGTTAAGCAAAGAGTATATAACAGAAGCAATAAGACATAGTTTTGATATAGGTAAGGGTGTTGGACCTGTAAATCATTTTTATAAATTTGAAGACTAAGACTTAGATAAGGAGAAGAAGTAATGTTTGAATTAATAAATAAAGTTAAAGAAATAAATCCTTTAGTATTACATTATACAAATGAAGTAACAATAAATGATTGTGCAAATATAACATTAGCTTTAGGGGCAAGCCCTTTAATGAGTTATTCTGATGAAGAAGTTGAAGAGATAGTTAGTGTTGCTAGTTCAGTAATAATTAATATTGGAACTATGAATTCAAGTAGATTAGATTTATTTGTTAAAGCAGGAAAAGCAGCTAATAAATTTAATAAGCCTGTTATATTAGATCCAGTAGGTGTTTTTGCAACAAAGACAAGAATAAACTTTACAAATAAACTATTAAATGAAATTAAATTTGATGTTGTTAAAGGAAATATAGCTGAAATAAAGTTTATAGGTGGACTTGATGTAAGAGGACAAGGAGTTGATTCCTTTGATGATGGTGAAGATATATCTGAAGTAGTAAAAAGAGTAGCTATAAAGCTTGGATGTGTGGTAGTTGCTACTGGAAAAGTTGATTTTATTAGTGATGGAAATAGAGTTATAAAGATATATAATGGAACACCAAAGTTAAAGAGTGTAACTGGTACAGGGTGTATGACAGGAAGCTTAATAGGAAGCTATTTAGGAGCTTATGATTCACTTATTAAGTCTGATGAAAAAGTTAGTAAGATAGAAGCTGTTGCAATTGGGGTACTTACAATGGGAGTAAGTGGTGAATTAAGCGATAGAAATAATATTGCAATAGGAAGCTTCAAGGAAGAACTTATGAATAATATTTATGAAATGAATAGTGATAAATTAAAAGAATATGGAAGGGTTGAATAATATGAAATTTTCAGAAGTTTTATTTAGTGAAGTTAAGAAAATTTGGGATGGATATTTAGAGCATCCCTTTGTTAAAGGAATAGGAGAAGGAACTTTAGATAAAGAAAAGTTTAAAAATTATTTAATTCAAGATTATTTATATTTAAAGGACTATGCTAAGGTTTTTGCTATGGGATTAGTTAAAGCAGAAACTATGAAGGAAATGAAGTTTTATCATGAATCCATAAAAGGAGTATTAGATGATGAGACTGCAGTTCATGTTAATTACTTAAAAGACTTTGGATTAAGTACAGAAGAGGTAGAAGCTTATAAAAGTGAATTAACAACTGAAAGTTATACAAATTACATGCTTGGAATTGCATTAAAAGGTGATTCAAAGGATATTGCAATGACTATAATGCCATGTACTTGGAGTTATTATTATATTGGAAAGCATTTATATGAAACATATAAGGAAAACTTAAAAGATAATTTTTATGCTCCGTGGATAGAAGGATATGCATCAAATGAGTTTAGGGAATGTGCACAAGAGTGGATTGATTATATAGATGATATATGTAAGGACATATCAGAAGTAAAAAAGGAAAAGCTAAAGGACATATTTATAAAATCTAGTCTTTATGAAATGGAGTTTTGGAATATGGCAAATAAATAAACTGAATTTTTAGTTTTAGGTTGAGTGTTACAATGACCAACCATGAGATAAAATTTATTTTAAGATGAGGTAAGTAATATGGTTATTTTTATAGCGATAATATCAGCAATATTATTTGCATTTTATTTTAGGGATTTAAAAAGAAATCCTATAACAACAAAGAAAATGGTAGTAATTGCAATGATGAGTGGACTATCATTTATGCTTAGTTTAATTCAGTTTGTAAAATATCCTCAAGGTGGTGGAATTACTTTATTTTCTATGTTACCAATAATGATACTTTCATTATTATATGGTAGAACTGCAGGTATAACAGGTGGATTAATATGGGGTTTTTTATCATTATTAAATGGAGCATATGTAATACATCCAGTTCAATTTTTCTTAGATTGTTTGTTTGGGCCAATGGCTTTAGGTTTTACATGTGTTTTTGGTAGTGATAAGAAATATAAGGTGATTTTAGGAGGGTTATTTGCAGTTACTTTAAGTGTATTTTCTTATTTTGTTTCAGGTGTAGTATTTTTTGCAGAGTTTGCACCGGAAGGGATGAATACTTATCTTTATTCATTCTTATATAATTTTACTAGTGCTGGAGTTGAAGGTATTTTATGTATAATGCTTTTATCTATAATTCCTTTAGAGAGATTTAAAAAAATAGCTAATGTTAAAGATATTGCAGCATAAATATTAGAAAAAAGGTGATAAAAATGAAAGATTTAAAACTTTATTTAGTAACAGATTCAGATATTTTAAAAGGAAGAGATTTTTATAATTGTATTGAAGAAGCATTAAAGGGTGGAGTAACGATGCTTCAATTAAGAGAAAAAAATGCTAGTGGTAAGGAATTCTTAGACAAGGCAATGAAGCTTAGGAATTTAACTAAAAAATATAATGTGAAATTTATTATTAATGATAGAGTTGATATTGCAATGCTTTGTGATGCTGATGGCGTTCATGTTGGACAAAGTGACATACCAGTAGATAAAGTTAGAAAGCTTACTGGAAAAGATAAAATTATTGGTGTATCTGCAAGAACAGTAGAAGAAGCTATAAGGGCTAAAGAAAATGGAGCAGATTATCTTGGGGTTGGAGCTATGTTTACAACTACAACAAAATTAGATGCAAAAAGTGTAACAGTTGATAGGTTAAGTGAAATTAAGAAAGAAGTCAATTTACCAATTGTAGCAATTGGAGGTTTAACTTTAGATAATATTGATAAATTAAAGCAATATAATATTGATGGATATGCTGTTGTTTCAGCAATATTAAAAGCTAATGATATAAGATTAGAATGTGAAAAATGGGTAAAGAAAATTAGTGAATAACAAAATTGATAAAAAAGTATTTGGGGGAATTATATATGGAATTAACTAAAAGTAAAGACGCAACGAAAAGATTAGTTATATGCGGAATATTAATAGCTTTAGCGACTATATTAGGATCATTGTCTATTCCAGTATTAGGAGCAAAGGTGGCGCCAATACAACATTTGATAAATGTAATTGCGGCAGTTACATTAGGACCTGCATATGGGATTTCGTGTGCTTTTGTATCATCATTATTAAGAAATATATTAGGAACGGGAAGTATATTAGCTTTTCCAGGAAGTATGGTTGGAGTATTTTTAGCTGCTATATTATATAAAAAGTTTAAAAAAGTAGAGATAGCTGTTGTTGGAGAAGTGATTGGAACTGGAATAATAGGTGCATTGCTAGCATATCCATTGGCAGCCTTTGTTTTAGGAAAGGAAGTTGCTTTATTTGTTTACATTATTCCATTTTCAATAAGCTCTATAGTTGGAAGTATTATTGCTTATATAATATTAAAATTAAATACATTAAGAAGTTTTTTATTGAGTAATTAGAATAATTATTCTAATTTTTCTGTAAAATGCATAATTGTAAAAAATATGAATAAAATTATTCGGAAATTAGAAAATTACAACTTAGATGGGTATATAAGTAAAATGGTGTATAATATATTTGTAATAAATAAATATTCGAGGTGACAAACTATGATATTTTGTAAGGAAAAAAGATATATTTTTAGTAAGGATGTATACCTATCTAGCGATGAAAGAGTTGAGAAATTAAATAAGGATCAAATCAATAAATATGATGGAAGAGAAGTACAAGTTGGACATAGTTATTTAGGCTATATAGATAATTCAAGAATATCTTCTAGCTGGTGCAAAGAAGTTAAATAGATGAAAGTAAAAAGGGATGATGCAGAAATGTATCATCTTTTTTGTTATAATTAAATAATAGGAATAATTAATAATGAGTTAATTATAAGAGGAGGTTATGTTTTGAGAATACTACATACTGGAGACTGGCACTTAGGAAAGAATTTAGAAGGTGCAAGTAGAATGGATGAACAGGAATTATTTTTAAAGGATTTTATAGATATAGTTGAAGATAATGAAATAGATTTAGTTATTATTGCTGGAGATGTTTATGATAGCAGTAATCCACCAGCAAGAGCCGAAAAAATGTTTTATGACACATTAAAAAAGCTTTCTAAAAATGGAGAAAGAGTAACTTTAATTATTGCAGGTAATCATGATAATCCTGAAAGGTTAGTTGCAGCAGGGCCACTTGCTATGGAGCATGGAATAATAATGGTTGGTACTCCTAAAACTGTTGTGCAATGTGGAGAATATGGTCAACATAAGGTTATTAATTCTGGTGAAGGATTTATTGAAATAGAAATTAATAATGAAAAAGCAGTAATACTAACTGTACCATATCCAAGTGAAAAAAGATTAAATGAGGTTCTTTATGGGGAAATGGATAGTGATGAAGATAGATTAAAGACTTATGGAGAAAGAATAAAATCATTATTTGATTCATTAAAGAAAAATTATAGAGAAGACACTATAAATTTGGCGGTTTCACATTTATTTGCTATGGGAAGTGAAGAAGGTGGTTCAGAAAGAAGTATTCAGCTTGGTGGAAGTTACATTGTTAATGGATCATGTTTACCAGAAGAAGCTCAGTATATAGCATTAGGACATGTACATAAGCCTCAAGTTGTACCAGGTACTAATAAAAGGGCAAGATATTCAGGTTCACCACTTCATTATAATAAAAAAGAAATAAATATTACAAAGAAGTGTTTTATTGTGGATATAAAAGCAAAAGAAGAATGTAAAATAAATGAAGTAGAATTTAAAGTCTACAAGCCTATTGAAGTTTGGAAATGTGAAAGTATCGATGATGCAATTGAGAGATGTGAAAAAAATAAAGATAGAGATTGTTGGGTTTATTTAGAGATTAAGTGCGACAGATATATAAGAGAAGATGAAATAAAGAAAATGAAGGAAATTAAAAAGGATATTTTGGAGATAATACCAAAACTTCAAAATGAAGCTGATGATGAAAGTTCTATTAGTATTCAAGAAAAATCATTTGAAGAAATATTTAGAGAGTTTTATAAGAAAGAAAGAAATGTAGAAGCTGATGAAGAAGTTGTAAGTTTATTATTAAAGTTAATAAATGAAGAGGGGGATGAAAATGAGACCAATTAAGCTTAAGATAAAGGGATTAAATAGCTTTATAGAAGAGCAAACTATAGATTTTGAAAAATTAACTGACCGTGGGTTGTTTGGGATATTTGGTCCAACAGGAAGTGGTAAGTCTACAATATTAGATGGTATAACGTTAGCCTTGTATGGGGATGTTTCAAGAAAAAGTTCAAATTATATAAATACTAATTGTGATAGATTAAATGTCAGCTTTGAGTTTCAGATATCTGGAGCAGAAGTAAAAAGATATCTTGTTATTAGAGAGTTTAAGAGAGATAAAAAGTCAGGCAATCCAGTATCAGGTAAGTGTAAGATAGTTGATATAACTAATGGTGAAGAAGTTTTAGCTGATAAGGTTAAAGCAGTTACTGATAAGTGTAAGGAAGTAATAGGACTAAGTTTAGAGGATTTTACAAGAACTGTTGTATTACCACAAGGGAAGTTTTCAGAGTTTTTAAAACTTGAAGGAAAGCCAAGAAGAGAAATGCTTGAAAGACTTTTTAATTTAGAACAGTATGGTGATAATCTTTCAAGAAAGCTATCTAGAGAAATTAATAAAGAAAAAACTGAAAATAGTGTTTTACTAGGACAGCTTATGGGTTATGAAGATATAAGTGAAGATAAGAAAAAGAAAAAAGAAGAAGAACTAAGAATAAGTATAGATAATTTAAATAAAGCAAATGAAGAACTTAAAATTTTAGATAAGGATTTTAAAGAAAATGCAGAGCTATGGGAAATGCAACTTGAAGTTAATGATTATAAGGGTAAGGAAAAGATACTTGTTGAAAAAGCAAGTGAAATAAATTCTTTTAAAGAAAAGGTTAAAACAGCAGAAGGAGCTAATAAGGTTAAGCCTTACCTTGTAGCATATGAGGAAACTTTAAAAAATATTAGATCTACAGAAAAAGAATTAAGTGAATTAAAAGTTAAATGTGAAGAACTTAAGGTAAAGAAAATTAGTTTAGAAGAAGAATGGAATAAAGCCAGAGAAATAAAAGATACTAAACTTCCAGAGTATAAGATTCAAGAAGAAAAAATAAAGGATGCAATTGAAGATAAGAAAGTTTTAATTGCTTTAGAAAGTGAAATAAAAGATATCAATGATAAAGTAGAATTACTAAATAAAAAGAAAAAAGAAAATGAAGATAAGTTGACTGATTCAGAAAATAGATTAAAAAAGGGAAATGATTTATTAAAGGAAAAAGAAGAATATAGAGATACTTTAAATATAAATAGTGAACTTAAGCAAGACGTTTTACAAGGTGTAGTTATTACTAGAGATTACAATAGCTTTTTAAAATCAATAGATGATTGTAAAGAGAAAATAGATAATATAAAGATAGAACTAAAGAAGTCTTTAAAGGAAAAAGAGTTACTAATAGCTGAGGTTAATAATAAAAATAATTTATTAAAAAATAGTGAAAATAATTTAGAAGAGTTAATTAAAGATTGCCCAGGAAATCAAAATGATTTATTTGATATGCAAGAAAAGTATTCTGAATTAAAAGGGAAGTTAGATATATATAATAGAGATAAGGAAGATATTAAGAGAAGCAATAATTTAATAAATGAATCAGAGGAGTATCTTAAGCCTAAAAAGGAAGAGTATATTAATTTAGAAAGTGAAATTAAAAAATTAAAGTTAAATATACTTGAAATAGAAAGAGAAAATTTAGCTCATAAATTAAGAGAAGAATTAAAAAGTGGAGATATATGTCCAGTTTGTGGGTCTATTGAACATTATAAAGAAAATATTAAACATATAGAAATTAAGGATATTAGTAGTTTAGAAGAAAATATAGATTTAAAAGAAAAGCAGTTTAATAATTTATCTGATAGTATAAAAGATATGGAAGCTAAGATTAATTTAGCAAAAGAAAAAATAGAAGAAGGAAAAGCTACAATAAATAACTTAGGTGAAGAGTTTAATGAAGAATTAGTAATAAGTATGCAAAATAGAGTTAATGATTTAAGATTAAAACTTAATGAGTATAATAACAAAAAAGAAGAGTTAGAAAAAATAATAAAATCATTAAGAGAAGAGTTTAATATATTAAATGTTAACTTTACTAAACTAGAAACTAAGATAAGTAGTGATGAAAGTTTAATAAAGAGCTTAGAAGAGGAAAATAAAAATAAAGAACTTAAGTTAAAAGAAATTGAAAGTGAATTAAATGCTCTTAAAGAAAAAACTAAGGTTGAAGATTTTATAGTTAAAAATGAAGAAATAAATAAAGTTGAAAAAGAAAGAGAAGATGTAGAAAAAACTATTAAAAGTTATAGAAATAGATTAGAAGAGTTAAGTAAAAATAAAGAAGAGGCAATAAAAAACTTAAATGATACTAATCAAGATTTAGCTAAGATTAATACAGCTTTAGAGGAAAAAAACAAAGTTAGAGAAGAAAGCTTAATTAAGATAAAAACTAAGGTTGAAGATATAGATAATATTGAAGAAATATTAAAAAATATCCAAAGAGAAATAAAGATTATTGAAGATAATTATATTGTAGCTGAAAAGAAGAAAGTAGAAGCTAATAATTATTATGAAGAATGTAATTCTAAATTTATTAGTATAGTTTCAAGAAGTGAGGAGCTTTATAAGAGAAAAGAATCAGAAAAAGAAAAACTTGATAAGGTATTAAAAGAAGAACACTTCTTAAATATTGATGAAGTAAAAGAAAATATTTTAGATAAGAGTAAAATAGAAGCTTTAAAAAATGAAATTGATAACTATAGCAATAGCTTGGCTAAAATTAAAGGGGCAATAGAGAGTATTTCTAAGAAAATCGGAGATAGAGAGTTAACAGAAGAACAATGGAATACTATACAAAGAGAAAAAGAAGAAAAAGAAATTAAGGTTAAAGAGCTAAGTGAAATAAAAATTAAAGTACAAGAAGAGTTGAAAATTATAGAAGAAAAGATGTTAGAGCTTAAGGATTTATTAAAGCAAAAAGAAGAGTTAGATCATAAGCTTGCATTATTAAATGATTTAGATAAATTATTTAAAGGTAAAAAGTTTGTAGAGTTTGTTGCAGCTACAAGACTTAAATATGTTTCTTTAGAAGCAAGCAGAAAGCTTAAGGAAATAACTAATGGAAATTATGGATTAGAAGTAGATGAAGATGGAAGATTTATAATTAGAGATTATAAAAATGGTGGAGCAGAAAGAGATGCATCGACTCTTTCAGGAGGGGAAACCTTCTTAGCATCACTTGCTTTAGCACTTGCATTATCAGCAGAAATTCAACTTAAGGGTACAGCACCTCTTGAGTTATTCTTCTTAGATGAAGGCTTTGGTACCTTAGATGATAATCTTTTAGAAGTGGTTATGAGCTCGCTTGAAAGAATTCATAATGATAGGTTAAAGGTTGGTATTATAAGTCATGTTGAATCTATTAAAAATAGAGTGCCAGTTAAGTTATTAATTACTCCAGCAGAAGCGGGAATGGGTGGAAGTAAGGTTAAGATTGAAAGAAGTTAATAAAATAGTATAAATAAAATGTTAGAAGAAAAGTAACAGTAGATTGATTTAGGTATAATCAATCTACTGTTTTTTATATTAGTTAAATTTAAACATGTATAAATAATAAATATAAAATAATCAAAGGAAAATATATAAAAAGTAGGTATAAAATTTAAATTTAAAGATGTAAGATATTAGGTGATTAGTAGTATATGAATGGTCACTAAATTTTAATATAGATTTATTTGAAAGGGTATAATTATTTAATTTTGAGAGGTGTTATGAGTATGGAAAGGAATAATTTATCTAGTATATTGAGTGATGGAATGGTTCTTCAACGTGGAGATAAAACAAAAATATTTGGAACTACAGTAGAAAATTCTAAAATAGAAGTTTGGTTTTTAGGTGAAAAATATGAAACAGTTTCTAATGGTAAAGGAAAGTGGAGTATTTTATTAAATAAGCTAGAAGCTGGTGGTCCATATGAAATGGTTATAAAAGGCGAGGAAGAGATAACGATTAAAGATATTTTAATTGGAGATGTATGGCTATGTAGTGGACAATCTAATATGGAATTACAAATAGAAAGAGTTATGGAATTATATGAAGAAGAGATTTTAAATTATAGTAATAATAATATAAGGCAATTTTGTACGACAAAAAATTATGTTTTTAGTGAACCAAAAGATGATTTGGATGAGGGAAGCTGGAAAGCTTTAAATCAAGAAAATTCACTTGAATTTACTGCAGTTGGATATTTTTTTGCAAAAGAATTATATGAGAAATATAAAGTTCCAATAGGATTAATTTCAACAGCTGTTGGTGGTACACCAATAGAATCATGGATAAGTGAAAAAAAGCTAGAGAGTTTCGGTAGATTTAACGAAATAATTAGTAAATGTAAGGATAGTGAATATGTATCCACCGTTCAAAAAGATGATGATAGTAGAATTAATAACTGGTATGAGGAATTAAATTTAAATGATGAAGGATTAATAAATAAATGGTATTTAGAAAATTTTGATGAAAGCAATTGGAATGAATTTGTTATACCTGGAATGTGGAAAGACACATGCTTAGATAAATTTAATGGAGCTGTTTGGTTTAAAAAAGAGGTGTTTTTATCAAAAGAATTATTAGATTCTAATGTAAAAGTTTATTTAGGAAGTATAGTAGATGGTGATGAAGTATATATAAATGGAGTTTTAGTTGGAAAAACAGAATATAGATATCCGCCTAGAATTTATAATGTAAATAAAGAGATATTTAAAGAAGGAAGAAATGTAATAACTATACGTGTAATAAGTAATACAGGAATAGGAGGATTCATAAAGGATAAGTCATATAAATTACTATTTGAAAATGGAGAAGTGGATTTGTCAGGTGGGTGGAAATATAAGATAGGTCATAAAATGAATTTCAATTATGATAGAGTATTTTTTCAATTTAAGCCTATAGGTTTTTATAATTCAGTAGTTTATCCATTAAGGAATTATTCTATATCAGGGGTAATCTGGTATCAAGGTGAGTCAAATACAGGTTATCCCAATGATTATGAAGAGTTATTTGAAACAATGGTGAGTGAATGGAGAGAAATTTGGAATGATGAAGAGTTGCCATTTTTATATGTACAACTTGCAAATTATTTAGCACCAGAAGATAGTCCTTTATTAGATAATTGGGCAAAATTGAGGGAAGCACAAAGAAGGTCATTAAAGATAAAAAATACTGGAATGGCTGTAGCAATTGATATTGGAGAATATAATGATCTTCATCCCCTTAATAAGAAAGAAGTTGGAAGAAGGTTAGCTTTATTAGCAGAAGATAAAGTATATAATGAAAACATTATCTCTACTGCTCCGATATATATAAAAATGAATAAAGAGGAAAATAAACTTATTCTTAATTTTGAAAATAATGAAAGTGGATTAATAAGTATAAGAGGTGATTTAAATAATTTTGAGATTAGTGATGATAAGGGTAAATTCTATAAGGCAAATGCAATTATAAAAGGAGAATCAATAGTTGTTTGGAATAGTAAAATTAATAATCCAATGAATGTAAGATATGCATGGAATAATTCACCGAGAGATGTGAATTTATATAATAAAGAGGGGCTACCAGTAGCTCCATTTACAACTGAAATAAAGTATTATTAATATGAAATGAATTTAATAAAGGCGATGATAATAATGATAAATGGAGATAAAGATAATATAAGTGGTGTTAATATAAAGAACTATAAGGTAGATAAGATTAAGAATCCAATTATTTGGGCGGATTTTCCTGATCCAGACATTATAAGGGTTGATGGTATTTATTATATGGTTACTACTACAATGCATATGAATCCAGGAGTACCAATTATGAAATCTTATGATTTAATAAATTGGAATATAGTAAATTATGTGTACAATACACTTGAAGCAGGAGAAAAGCAAACACTTATTAAGGGTAAAAACTCCTATGGAAAAGGGTCATGGGCAAGTTCTATAAGATATAATAATGGCAAGTATTATGTAAGCTTTGGGTCATATGATACTAATAAAACATATATTTATCAAACAGATAATATAGAAACTGGAGAATGGAAACGCTATGAGCTAGAAGGGGTTTATAGAGATGGCTCATTATTATTTGATGATGATGGACGAGTTTATCTTGTCCATGGTGGAGGAGAAATATGGGCAACAGAATTAACTTCAGATGTGACATCAATTAAAAAAGATGGATTTAATAAGGTTATTATTGAAAATGCTACTAATGTTGTTGGAGATATTAGTGGGGGGCTTGTTGCAGAAGGTTCTCATATACAAAAAATTAATGGGAAGTATTATATATTTAATATTGTATGGCCTAATGGTGGTATTAGAACAGAGATTGTTCATAAGGCTGATAATATAGAAGGACCTTATGAGGGAAAAATAGTATTAGAGCAAAGTATTGTTGGCGGTATAGCACAGGGTGGAATTATTGATACTACTGCAGGAAAATGGTATGGAATGTTATTTGAGGATCATGGAGCTGTTGGTAGGATTCCATACCTTATACCTATTATATGGGAAGAAGGTTGGCCTATATTTGGAGATGTAAATTATACAGGAATTAGTGTTGAAAAATTAAAATATAGTTTTATTGATTCAGATGAATTTAATGAAAATAGAAATAAACTTAAATTAGTATGGCAATGGAATCATAATCCTGATAATAGAAATTGGTCTTTAATTGAAAGGAAAGGATATTTAAGATTAAAAAATGGAAGAAAGAGTACAAATATTTTGGATGCAGTTAATACACTTACTCAAAGAACATTTGGACCTAAATGCTCAGGAAGTGTTGAAATAGATATAAGTAATATGAAAAATGGAGATTATACAGGATTAGCAGCATTTCAACAGAAGTATGGATTTGTTGGTGTTAAAATGGAAAATGATTGTAAATACCTTATTATGGTTCAGAGAAATTTAGAATGTGAAAAAGAAATAGAGTGTATTCCTATAACTCAGAATAAAGTATGTTTTAGGATAGATTTTGATTATGAAGATATGTTAGATAGGGCATATTTTTATTATAGTTTAAGTGGATATGTATGGAATAAGATTGGACAAGAACTAAAATTGGAATACACAATACCACATTTTGTTGGATATCGTTTTGCATTATTTAGTTATGCAACAAAAGTAATAGGAGGATATGTTGATTTTGATTATTTTAGGATAGAATAAAATATTTAATTTTTATATTAT
>OLNJ01000491.1_pt1 | contig 33103 bp, 26 predicted proteins | sample 1672191 | NCBI WGS metagenome assembly OLNJ01 (sample SAMEA3136657, study PRJEB25190) | human gut metagenome | biome: human gut; feature: human-associated habitat; material: faeces | place: Austria | collected 2013 | reverse complement strand
GCAGATGCCGCCCAGCTGCAAACTGCCATCCGGGTTCTTGGAGAGGTACTTGTCGCAGGTGCCGTAGAAGGCCTTCTCGGCCCATGCAGCCATCCGCTTGGGCAGGTAGCCCAGACGCACGCCCTTGAGCACGGCATAAGCGAAGAGAGCCGTGCCGCTGGTCTCGAGGTAGTTGCCCTCGACGCCGGGATGATCCATCACCTGCCAGAACATACCGGTCTCCTCGTCCTGAAACTTGTGGACGTCCTCGATGGTCTGCTTCAGCATGGCCATGATGCCGCGGTACTCGTTGTAGAGCTGCTCGTCCATCCGCTCCAGCACATCCACCATCGCCACCATGAACCAGCCCATGGCTCGCAGCCAGAAGTTGGGGCTGCATCCGGTGACGGGGTCGGCCCAGTACATCGTGCGGCTCTCGTCGTAGCCGTGGTAGTACAGGCCGGTCTTCTCGTCCCGCATATGCTTTTTGATGTTCATAAACTGCTTGTAGCTGTCGATGCAGCCCTGCATCTTGTTGTAGCGGGTCTCGTATTCCATGTAGAAGGGCTGGGCCATATAGGTGCCGTCCAGCCAGACCTGCCACGGGTAGATGTCCTTGTGCCAGAAGTTGCCCTCCTTGGTGCGGGGCTGGGTCAGCAGCTGGCTGCGGATGGTGTCGATGGCCTTGCGGTACTTTTCGTCCCCGAAGATGTCGTAGAGGGTGAACAGGTTCTTGCCCTGATTCACGTTGTCGAGGTTGTATTCCTTCGGGTCGTAGGTCTTGATGGAGCCGTCCTCCTGCACGAAGAAGTCGATGAAGTCCTTGGAAAACTTCAGATACTTCTCGTCGCCGGTGGTCTTGTAGAGGCTCAGGCAGGCGGTGATCATGCAGCCGTCGATGTAGTTCCACTTGTTGGGCTTGCCGCTGCGCACCTTCTCGATGTTCCACATGGGGGCCTCAGCGCTGGAATTGGCGATGAGGTAGTCCACATAATCGCCCAGCATGGACAGGATCTCTTCGTGTGTCATGATGTTAGTCCTCCTCAAAATGGCCGACGTTGGCGAAGCGCAGACGCTCGCCCTCGTAGCCCTCGATCTTGACGTTGTGCAGCTGGATGCTCTTCACGTTCTCGGCGTAGATGGCCAGCTTCTTCACATAGGGGCGGTTGTCGGCCATGGCAGCCTGACCTTCCTTGGCGTCGGGGTCGAAGGTGATGGTGACATTCTTCATGGAGACGCCCTCGATGGGCTGCTCGGGCAGGCCGTCGAAGTAGCAGCCCGCGAACTGCGCGTCGGTGGCGACGATGTCCTCCATCGTCAGGGTGCCCAGCTTGGGGGTATACTCGTCCACCGGCAGGGCCTCGCGGCACTGGACGTAGGGGCCATGGCCGTCCGGGTCGCAGAAGTAGAACATATTGATGACGAAGGGTGCCTTGACGCCCCGCATCTCCACATTGCGGAACACCAGACCGTCGATGACGGCGGTGTTGCCGCGGCCCCGGCGGGTCTTGACCCGCAGACCGCGGTCAGTGTGATCCATGAGGCACTGGGTAACGACCATGTCCTTGACGCCGCCGCTCATCTCGCTGCCGATGACGATGCCGCCGTGGCCCTTGTCCAGCAGACAGTTGCGGATGACGGTGTGCTCGCAGCTCTTCTTGAGCTTCATGCCGAGGAAGACCTTGCTGGCCTTCATGGCAATGCAGTCGTCGCCGACGTGGATGTTGACGCCGATGATGCGGATGTACTCGCAGCTCTCGGGGTCGATGCCGTCGGTGTTGGGAGCGTTATAGGGGTTGTTGATGTTGAAGTTCAGCAGGTCAAGATGCTTGACGAAGATGGGGTGGATGGTCCACGAGTAGCTGTTCTGCACCGTGATGCCGTGGAGGCAGACGTTCTCGCTGTCCACCATTGCCACAGCGCGGGGACGCCATGCGATGCGCTTGACCTTGGGGTCCACCCACCAGTCGCCGTTCTGGGCGTCGCAGTCCAGAGTGCCTTCGCCGGTGACGACGACGTCATGCACCTGCGTGATGTTCAGCAGGCCCGCGAAGCTGTTCAGGGGGTTGCCCTCCCAGCCGGTGAGGTAGTATTCGTCCACCTCGTTCTCGCTGGGGAGGACGCCGGGCAGGATGGGGTAGTGGGTGCGGTCGTTGTCGCCCAGCAGCACAGCGCCCTTTTCAAGATAGAGGGTGGTGCAGCTCTTCATGAAGAGGCTGGACGTGCGGTAGCGGCCAGCCGGGACGTACACCGTGCCGCCCTTGGGGCAGGTGGAGAGGGCGGCCTGCAGCCGGACGGTATTATCAGTCTCGCCGTCGGCGACGAGGCCGTAGCGGGACGCATCCACAAAGAAGCTCTCGGCCTCGGTGGTGAAGTCCAGCTTCAGGTGTTCGCCCTCGGCGTCCACCTCCACGGTGTAGGAGGTGGCGGGGGTCAGGGAGAAGAGGGAAAAGACGTTGGTGTTGCAGCTTTCATAAATGGTCTTGCCGTTCAGAGCCACGGTGAAGGGGTGCTCCGGACGGAAGCACTTGCCGTTTTCCAGCTCGAAGACAGCGCTGCGGGTCATGGAACGGATGAGAGACAGGTTCATTTTTACAGCCTCCTGAGTTATTTGCGTCGATTTGCGGCTTGCCCGCAGAGGGCGGGCATGGTACACTGGGGATAGAAAGAGATAGAAGCACTGCCCGGAGCGGGCAGGCAAAGCAGAAGGGAGAAGGACGATGCGGGCCGAACGGGAAAAACTCAATGCAAAGATCACGGCGGGGTCACTCCGACTGACCAGCGGGCAGCTCGAACTGCCTGCGGAGTCGTGCCATATCATCCTGTTTTCGGGCGGCAGCTGTACCGTCCGGTGCGGGGACACAGCCCTGCTGGTCAGCCCCGGCTGTGTGCTGCTGCTGGGGCCGGGGGCATGGGTAGTGTCGCAGGCCGGTCATGCCCTGCCTGAGATGCTGGGATGCGGGTTTCCGCTGACGGCGCTCCACGAGATGAAGAACGCCACCGGCGAAGATTTTCTCCGCCTCTTTGCGCCGGGCAGCCAGATGGCCCTTTACGGCAGCGTCCAGTGGGCCAGCCGCCTGCGGACGCTGCTGGAGATGATGCGGAGCGCGATGGGGGAGCCGGAGTATCCGGGCGGGCTGTATCTGGCGCTGACGCTCCACTATGTGGAGCAGGAGCACCGGGCACAGAGCGCCGCCGACGCCCGCCCCCGCAACGAGACGGTGGAGCAGATCTGCGCCTATCTCGCGGCCAACTACCAGCAGAAGCTCTCCCTCACCGAGGTGGCGGCGCGGTTCTACATCTCGCCCTACTACCTGAGCCGGCTGTTCCGGCGGGTGACGGGGCAGTCCATCGTGGACTATATCAACGCCCGCCGCATCGAGGCGGCCCAGAAGCTTCTGGAAACGACAGAGCTGAGCATCGGCGGCGTGGCGGAGCAGACCGGCTTTGCCTCTGCGGCCCACTTCCGCCGCGTCTTCCGGGAGACGATGGGAGTCGGGCCGCTGCAATATCGGAAGAGCAGGAAATAAACCTCTCCGTCAGCGCTAACGCGCTGCCACCTCTAGAGGCCTTGGCATTCCGGAAAGCTTTCTCTCTTCGCCAGAGGCTATCCCCAATAAAAATGCCCCCTGCATCCTCTCTACGGGAAGAGGCACAGGGGGCATTCGTGTTTGTCTGGAGTTATCCGAGCAGCGGGGGCGTCAGCTTAGCCTTTGACCGCGCCAGCGGAGATACCTTCGACGAACTGATCCTGTGCGCAGAAGAACACGATGAGCTGCGGCAGGATGGAGATCAGGGACAGGGCCAGAATACGGTTCCAAGCAAAGCCCGTATCACCGTCCATGGACAGCTTGACGAACAGGGACATGGGGTACTTTGCAGGAGTCTGGACGTAAAGCAGGGGACCCATGAAGTCGTTGCAGCTCCACATGAACTGGAACAGTGCGCAGGACACCAGAGCGGGCATCAGCATCGGGACGATGACCTTGTACAGGGTCTGGAAGGAGGAGCAGCCGTCGATGGCGGCAGCCTCGTCCAGATCGCGGGGGACATTGCGCATGAACTGCACCAGCTGGTAGACGAAGTAGGTCTCCGTTGCGAATGCGCAGTGGACCCAGATGGCCAGATAGAACGGGCTGTTGACCCAGCCGAACTTGGTGTACAGCAGGAACTGAGGCACGTTCAGGACGACCTGAGGCAGGAACAGGGTGGCCAGCATGATGCTGAACAGGATCTTCCGGCCCGGGAAATCGAAGCGGCCGAAGCCGTAGGCTGCGATGCAGGCAGAGACCACGGTGCAGACGACCTTGGGCAGGACGTAGCTGTAAGTGTTCAGCATGGCCTGCAGGATGTTGATGGAACCGCCGAAGTTGTTCAGCGCGTTCTTGTAGCCCTCCAGAGTGGGGTTCTTGATCCACAGGCCGATGCCTGCAAAGATCTCGCTGTTGTCCTTAAAGGTGGCGCTGATCATCCACAGCAGGGGATAGATCATGATGAGGCCCACCAGGATCAGGACAAAGTACTTGAAAAACGTCGCAATGGCGTTAGAAGCTTTCATTCCCATACTGTCACACCTTACCTTTCATCCGAGTAGTAGACCCACTTCTTCTGGCTGGTGAAGGCGATGATCGTCAGGATGCAGACGATAACGAACATGATCCATGCCAGTGCGGAAGCCATGCCCATCTGGTTGGACTTGAATGCGTAGTTGTAGACCAGAATGGAGATGAGGGTGGTGGAACCGCGGGGACCGCCGTTGGTGATGATGAACGGGCCATTGAACTCCTGGAAAGCCTGGCAGATCTGAGTGACCAGATTGTAGAAGATAATGGGGGTGATCATCGGAACGGTGATGGAGAAGAACTGACGCCACTTGCCTGCGCCGTCGATGGTGGCAGCCTCGTACAGGTCGGCGGGCACGCCCTTCAGGGCGGCGAGGAACAGCACCATGGCGGAGCCGAACTGCCAGATACGCAGGAAGCAGATGATCCACAGTGCGTAGCTGGGGTCACTCAGCCAAGAGGGACCCTGAAAATGACCGAAGGTCAGGATACGGATCAGAGTGTTGACCAGACCGTCATCGCGGAAGACGGCCTTCCACAGCACGGCGATGGCAACAGAGCCGCCGAGGATGGAAGGGATGTAGTAGACGGTGCGGAACAGGTTCACGCAGGCGATCTTGAAGTTCAGGATGTAGGCGATGAACAGTGCGAACACCAGCTTCAGGGGCACCGTGATGAAGCTGTACTTGAAGGTGGTGATGAGCGCCTTGGTGATCTTGGGGGTGGAGAAGGCGTCCACATAGTTCATGATGCCGTACTGATGGATGCCGTTGAAGAAGTCCATATCCGTAAAGCTGTAGTACAGAGACTGGCCGAACGGGATGGCTTTGAAGACGACGAAGCCGATGATCCAAGGGATCAGATAGAACAGGCCCTGCCATTTGTCAATGAACTTCTGGGCCGGGGTACGCCCGATAGAGGGCGCTTTGCTTTCTTTCATCCGGGAATCCTCCTTTTATAAGGATAATCTCTCGTGCACCGCAATCATTTGGACATACTTTTGTCAAAAAAATGTCATCGCTGTCTTGCGAAAAAGGGGCATCCGTCCGTAGGTGGAAAGGATGCCCCCTTGCAAGACCCTTTTATGCGGTGCGGCCCGTACGAACACCGCGCGTGCGCGGGCCGCGAGAGGTCTGTGAGGCGGAAATTAGACGGTATAGCCGACTGCGTCCATGCCGTCCAGCAGGGTATCGACCAGATCAGCGCCGGAGACGTTGTCGTAATCCAGAGAGTCGAAGACCTCCTGATAGACGCCGGTGCCGGTAGCCTTCAGGTCGTTGGACTCGAACAGGGGGTCGAGCTGGTTGGAAACGAAGGCCATGACCTTGCCGTTTGCCTCAGCGACCAGCTCCTTGACAGCGCCGGCAGCCTGAGCAGCAGCCAGACCAGCCTTGGAAGCGGGGATGCCGCACTCAGAACCCATGATGGAAGCGCCCTCCTCCTCGTTCAGCAGGAAGTTGATGAGGGTAGCTGCTTCTGCGGGGTGTGCGCAGGTCTTGGTGATGGCCAGACCCATGGAGACCTTGGAGAAGCCGCCGTTGTAATCGCCGAACTTGATCTCGTCGCCGACGGTGAAGCCAGCCTTGTTCTCTTCGTCCAGAGCGTCAGCGTACTTGGTAGCGGAGGAGTCCCACTCGAAGCAGCCAGCCAGCTTGCCGGTGATCCACTCGTTGGACTGGTGAGCAGCGTTATCGCCGTTGGAGCCGTAGTAGGTGGGCAGGCTCATGATGACGTGGCCCTCGACGAGACTCTTGATGAAGTCGATGCCCTCGGCGATCTGGTCAGCGTCGTAGTTCAGGGTGGAGGTGGTGGGGTCTGCCCAGTCCTTGCCGTACTTGGACTCGAGGTAGAAGACCATCAGGATCATACGGTCGTATGCGCCCAGATGCAGGGGATAGTAGTCATCGCCCAGCTTCTCCTGGAAGGTCTTGCCGGCAGCCATCAGCTCGTCCAGAGTAGTGGGGTAGGAGATGCCGGCCTTGTCGAAGGTGGTCTTGTTCCAGTAGAAGATACGGCCAGTCATGGAGACGGGCACGCACTGCTGAGCATTTGCCACATTGCAGGCAGCCAGCTTAGCCTCATCCCACTGGGTCAGGTCGAGGTAGTCCGTGACGCTGTTCAGGTCGATGAAGGTCTGGCCGCTCTTGGAGTAGTTGTACAGCCAGTTCCAGTTGATCTGGCAGACATCCTCAGCGACGCCGCCTGCGAACTTGGTGGACATGGTATCCTCCCAGCCGGACCATGCAGCGAAGGTGGGGTTGACGGTGATGGTGCTGTTCTTGGCCATGAAAGCCTTGATGGCCTCCTGATAGGCGTTGTGACGAGACTCGCCGCCCCACCAGCTCATGGTCAGGGTGACGGGGTCAGAAGACAGGCCGGCCACGGATGCTGCGGAAGAAGCAGCAGTGGAAGTGGCGGTAGAACCAGCGTTGCCAGAGCCGCCGCATGCGGCCAGAAGGCCGGCAGCGCCCACAGCGCCGGAGACCTTCAGAAAGTCACGACGAGAAATTGCCTTGCTCATTTTCGTTCTCCTCCTAATGTAAAAAACATCTGCTTGCACGGACGCCTCTGCAAAGCATCCGTTGTATACAAATATGATACCAAAGTCAAGAAGAAAAAGAAAGATGCAAATTGTAGGGATAGCGGCGGAAAACGAACAAATATTGCGCTTATTTTTTGCACGGTTTTGACGTCATTGCCATAATGAATAAACTTGCGGCCAAAAACTGTGCAACTTGTATACTTCAACGATTTGCATAGAAAACTGGGATGCAACAGGGAAAGAATGGCCGGATTTGCAAGAATTTTGTAACCAAGTCATATTTTGCCGAATGGACGTTGTATACATCAAAAGCGACGATGACAGAAACTTCCGGCCATGAACTGATATATCAATAGCGCAAAAAACGTGCGAATCGGGCCTTGGCTGATATATCACGGATGAAGAAAAGATACAAAAAATGCCGCCCGGCGTGCGGACGGCATGAAATCAGGGAAAACGATCATCGGCGGGCGGCATAGAAAGCGCGGCGCTCCCGGAAATAGCACTGGGGGCACATGCTGACGTACTGGACGTCGTTCTGAAGGTCGATGGCCACCTGCTCGCCCTCAAAGACGAAGCGGCCGTTGACCTTGCGGCAGTTGCAGGTGGCCTTGCGGCCGCAGGCGCAGATGGTCTTCATCTCCTCGATGGTGTGGGCCAGCTCCAGCAGACGGGTGGAGCCGGGGAAGCCCTTGAGGGAGAAGTCGGAGCGCAGGCCGTAGCAGATGACCGGGATGTTCAGATCCACCGTCACCATGAACAGCTGCTCGGCCTGTGCGGCGGTAAAGAACTGGCTCTCGTCGCAGAGCACGCAGGCCAGAGGCTTGCCCTCGCTGCTGGCGGCCCGGACGGCCTCCACGAGGTCCATATCCGGCGGCACCAGCAGGTCGGCGGGGCGGCGGACGCCCAAACGGCTCACGAGGTCGCCGCTGCCCTTGGTGTCCACCTTTGGTTTGAGGATGAACACCCGCATCCCCTGCTCCTCATAGTTGTGGGCCACCTGCATCAGCGCGGTGCTCTTGCCGCTGTTCATTGCGCCGTAACGGAAATAAAGCTTTGCCATGTCGAAAAATTCTCCTCATGAAAGGACCCTCCCAGCCAGAGCCTGACGGAGAGGGTCGGCATTTTGCAGTAAGATGGCTCAGTCCTGATTGCGCAGCCGGTAGCCGAGGCTCATCAGGCTGTCGCCGAGATGGACGTTCTCCACGACGACATCGGGGTAGGACACCGACAGGTCGTAGTGGGAGAAGTTCCAGAAGCCCTGGATCCCCAGCGCCACCAGACGGCCACTGATCTCCTCTGCGCCGCTGCGGGGCAGACAGAGGACGGCCACCTCGGGGTGATGCTCGGCGCAGAACGTCTCCAGCTCATCGATGTGGAGGATCTGGATGCCGTTGATCTCCTTGCCAACCTCGTCGGGGGCGTTGTCGAAGGCGGCGATGAGCTTATAGCCGTTGGTGTCGGTGGTGATAAAGCGGCTCACGGCCTTGCCCAGACGGCCGCAGCCGATGAGGATGGTGGTCAGACGGTCACCGTTGCCGAAGAGCAGGTCCTCAAGGATGTTCAGCAGGTTCTCTACCGAATAGCCGATGCCTTGACGGCCATTCACATCGCCGATGCAGTTGAAGTCCTGCCGCACCTGCGAGGCGGTGGTGCCCATCTGGGCGGCCAGCTCGCGGGACGAGATGCTGGTGATGCCGTCGTTTTTCAGGGTGCGCAGGTAGCGATAGTATTTGGGCAGGCGCTTGATGACGGGCAGGGAAGCTTTGCCGGGAGTATTCATAGGGAGTTCTCCTTTCTTTTTGTCCGCAGGATCGCCGGGGGAGAGGTGCGCAGCGGCAGGGCGCTCCGGCAAGGAATAAATGTGTACTTTTTCGTACAATAATGATACTTATTTGACAATCTTATCTCTAGTATAAAGTATACATCGGGAAGCGAGAATGTCAAATCCTTTGGCGCAATTTTTTGCAAAAGCAAAGAAATCTTTGCCGAAGCATAACCGACAGGAATGCCGGACAAGCTGAAATGAAGCAAAAAGGAGGGCGCAGAGAATGGCACAGGAAGAGAAAAATATCCCCGTGGAGCAGCAGCGATTGGAAAAAGAGCAGATCGAGGACATGGGCAGCGTCTACCGCACCCGGGGCGCTCACGCCATCCACTGTCTGACTGTCATCGGGCAGGTGGAGGGCCATGTGGAGGCCCCGCAGGGCCAGAAGACCACCAAGTATGAGCACGTCATCCCCCAGCTGGTGGCTGTGCAGGAAGACCCTGCCATCGAGGGGCTGCTGGTGCTGCTCAACACCGTGGGCGGAGATGTGGAGGCAGGGCTTGCGCTGGCCGAACTCATCGCCAGCATCTCGAAGCCCAGTGCGGCGGTGGTGCTGGGCGGGGGCCACTCCATCGGCATCCCGCTGGCCGTCAGCGCCCAGCGGAGTTTCATCGTGCCCACCGCCACCATGACGGTCCACCCCGTCCGCCACTCGGGGATGATCTTGGGCGTGCCCCAGACCATGCGCTGGTTCGAGCAGATGCAGGAGCGGATCACCGGCTTCGTCGCGGCCCACAGCGGCATCTCGGAAAAGCGGTACACCGAGCTGATGATGCGCACCGGCGAGCTGGTCATGGATGTGGGTACCGTGCTGGACGGCCGGAAAGCCGTGCGGGAAAAGCTCATCGACGAGCTGGGCGGGCTGTCGGATGCGCTGGCGTGGCTCTACCGAGAAATCGAGGGGAAATAAATTGCCATTTGACTTTTCCCGTGGTACAATGAAAGAATCGAATCGTATCGGGATTCTTCCATCGTCACCGACAGAGCCGCCTCGGGCGCGCCCTGCTTCTATATATAGGATAAGGAACGGGTTTTAGGGATCATGGCAAAAAGAAAACGCAGAACTTCCGCGCGGGGCAGCGCCTCGCGCCGCAAAAAACGGTCGCAGGACCGGATGCCAGCGGGGCTTGTCACCCTGTTCGCAGGGCTGGTGCTTATGGCGCTGGCCTTCGTGCCGGGCAGCTCGGCATGGCGCACGATGCACGACGTTCTGTTCGGCCTGTTCGGCTGTGGAAGCTTTGTGGTGGGGGCGGCGCTGTGCTATCTGGCCATCCTCTACACCCGGGGCGAAGACCTCCTGCCCCACATCGCCAAGCTTATGCTGGGCCTCATCTTCGCCAGCGGTACGGTCATCGTCTTTTCGGACATCTCCGCCGACCAGACCGCCGCGCAGATGACCGCCGCCTGCTATCAGAATGGGATGAGTGCATGGCTCTCGGGCGGCGCACTGGGCGCTGTGCTGGGAGGGACGCTCCTGCTGCTCTGCGGCAGACCTGCCGCCAATTTGGTCATGGCGGCGCTGGCGGCCTGCGCCAGCCTGTACATCTTTGACATCACCCCCGCCGAGTGCTGGCAGTGGCTCTGCAATGTGGGCGGCAGCGTCCACGAAAAGGGCCTCGCGGTCCACGAGCAGAACGCCGTCCGCCGTGCCGAGCGCCTTGCGGCCCGCGCGGCAGAAGAGGCCGAAGCGGAGGAGTACGATGGGTATGACGACGATCTCCCCGAGGACGAGGAGGACTACAGCGAAGAAGAGCCGGAGGCTCCGGCGTTCCACATCCAGCCTCCCGGCTGGCTGGCGGGCGTTTTCCACTGGGGCCATCAGATGATGCAGGGCGGCGGGCCGGCCGCACCTGCGCCTGCCGCACCTGCGCCGGCCGAGCCCGCCCCGCCTCAGCCTGAGCCTGTCCCGGTGCAGGTGGAAAAGCCCCGGCCCCGCGCCCCCTTTGACATCGACCTCGGCCCGGACCATACGACCGTCACCGAGGGCGGCAGCGAACCCATCGAGCCGATCATCCTCGGCCCCGGCGGGACCTTTGGGATGGACCCGCTCCGCCGTGCACCCATCCGCGCCACCGTGACCCCCATCGTGCCGGATGCGGTGGACACCGCCGCCGAAGATTTCTTTGCGGCCCAGTCGGAACCGCCTGCCGCGCCGACCGTGACGCCCGCTGCCCCGGTGGAAGAGACCGAAACTCCGGAGCCGCCGCTCTCCTTCGGCATCCCGCTCTATGAGCCGACGCCTGCGCCGGAGGCCGCCCCGCAGCCGGTCAGTGCCGAGAATGTTGCGGCCTTCCGCTCGGAGCCGGATGAGGACGGCTGGATCAGCATCACCAGCGAACCGGTGGAGGAAAAAGACCTCAACACGCTGGTGGCGGCGGCCATGGAAAAGCCCGCCGTCTCGGAGGAACAGGCCGCGAAGGCCCCCGCAGAGGAGGCCGAGACGGAAGAGAGCTTCCAGTATCAGTACCCCTCCATCGAGCTGTTCGAGCGTGCTCCCGACGAGGGCGACCCCGGCGCGGAGGATGAGCTGAAGGCCAACGCCCAGAAGCTGGTGGACACGCTGGAGAGCTTCGGCGTCCGCACCCGTGTGCTGGACATTTCCCGCGGCCCGTCGGTCACACGGTATGAGGTGCAGCCGATGGCGGGCGTCAAGATCAGCCGCATCACCTCGCTGGCGGACGACATCGCCCTGAACCTCGCGGTGGCCGATGTCCGTATGGAGGCCCCCATCCCCGGCAAGCCCGCCGTGGGCATCGAGGTGCCCAACCACAAGAAAACGCCGGTCTACATCCGCAGCGTCTTCGAGAGCCAGAGCTTCCTGCGGATGACCTCGCCGCTGGGCATCGCGCTGGGCAAGGACATCGCCGGTGTGGCGCAGGTGGCCGACCTGTGCAAGATGCCCCATCTGCTCATCGCGGGCAGCACCGGCAGCGGCAAATCGGTCTGTGTCAACAGCATCATCATGAGCCTGCTCTTCCGTTCCAGCCCCGAGGACGTCAAGCTCCTGCTCATCGACCCCAAGGTGGTCGAGCTGGCGGAGTATAACGGTATCCCCCACCTGCTGATGCCCGTCGTCACCGAGCCGCGCAAGGCGGCAGGCGCACTGGGCGGCGCGGTGCAGGAGATGGAGCGCCGCTACCACCTCTTTGCCGAGAACAATGTCCGCGACATCAAATCCTTCAACAAGCTGGCAGCCAACGACCCGAACCTCGAGAAGATGCCCTACATCGCCATCATCATCGACGAGCTGGCCGATCTGATGATGGTGGTCGGCAAGGATGTGGAGGACTCCATCTGCCGCATCGCCCAGAAGGCCCGAGCGGCCGGTATGCACCTCATCGTAGCCACCCAGCGCCCCAGCGTGGACGTCATCACCGGCCTCATCAAAGCCAACATCCCCAGCCGCATCGCCTTCGCCGTGTCCAGTCAGGTGGACAGCCGCACCATCCTCGACGGTGCCGGGGCCGAAAAGCTGCTGGGTATGGGTGATATGCTCTTTATGCCGGTGGGCGCACCCAAGCCCACCCGCATCCAAGGCACTTTTGTGCGGGATGAGGAGATCAGCCGGGTGCTGGACTTCATCAAGAAGAGCGCCACTGTCCAGTACGACGAGGCCATGATCGAGGCGATGGAAAAACATGCCATTCAGGACGGCAAGAAGGGCAGCGGCTCTGCCGACTCCGATGAGGAGGGGGGCAGCGACCCGATGCTCAAGCAGGCTGTGGAGGTGGTCATCGACGCCGGTCAGGCGTCTACGAGCCTTCTGCAGCGCCGCTGCAAGCTGGGCTACGCCCGCGCCGCCCGCATCATGGACGAAATGGAAGAAAAAGGCATCATCGGCCCTTACGAGGGCGCGAAGCCCCGCGCTGTCCTCATCAGCCGCCAGCAGTGGCTGGAGATGCAGATGAATCAGCCGGATGAATGACCGCTCAGTCAAAGCCTTCCAGTTTTGCCAGCTTCCCTGTTAGAAAAGCCGCTGGCGTGCCGGGCAGGTATTGTTTAACAAAAGAGATAAAGGATAACTATGGAACATTACACCGAATTTCTCCCCATCAGCCGGGCCGACATGGAGGCCCGGGGGTGGGAACAGCTGGACTTTGTGGTGGTGGGCGGCGACGCCTATGTGGATCACCCCAGTTTCGGCACCGCCATCATCAGCCGCCTGCTGGAAGCCGAGGGCTACAAGGTGGGCGTGCTGGCCCAGCCCCGCTACAGCGACTGCGAGGACTTCAAGCGGTTCGGCAAGCCGAAGTACGGTTTCTTCATCGGCGGCGGCAACGTAGACAGCATGGTCAGCCATTACTCGGTCGCCAAGATCCCCCGCGCCGAGGACGAGTACTCCCCCGGCGGCAAGGGCGGCGCACGGCCCGACCGCAGCGCCACCGTCTACACCAGACTTGCAAAGCAGGCTTACCCCGATCTGCCCGTCATTCTGGGCGGCCTCGAGGCCTCGCTGCGCCGATTCGCCCATTACGACTACTGGCTGGACACCGTCCTGCCCAGCATCGCCGAGGACTCGGGCGCGGACATCATCAGCTTCGGCATGGGCGAGCACCAGACCGTGGCGATCGCCCGCCGTCTGGCGGCAGGAGAGCCGGTGGAAAGCATCACCGACGTGGATGGTACCTGCTACATGACCGACTTCGACCACCTGCCCGAGCGGTATGTGGAGTGTGCCGGCTTCAAGAAGGTGGCCTCCGATAAGGTGGCCTACGCCAAGGCCTGCCGCATCCAGATGGACAATCAGGATGTCGTCAGCGGCAATATCATCGTCCAGAAGCAGAGCGAAAAGTACCTCGTCCAGAACATCCCCGTCAAGCCCCTCGTCCGCTGGGAGCTGGATAAGGTCTACGCTCTGCCCTACACCCGCCGCTACCACCCCATCTACGAGGCCATGGGCGGCGTGCCTGCCATCCGCGAGGTGCAGTTCTCCATCATCCAGAACCGCGGCTGCTTTGGCGGCTGCAACTTCTGCGCCATCCAGCTGCATCAGGGGCGGCGCGTCACCAGCCGCAGCGCCGACAGCATCGTGGCCGAGGCGGAGCGGATGACCCACGAGCCGGATTTCAAGGGCTACATCCATGACGTCGGCGGCCCGACGGCCAACTTCCGCTTTCCGTCCTGCCGGGAGCAGATGCTGCGCGGTATGTGCAGCGGCGGCAAGCACTGTCTTGCCCCCACCACCTGCTCTCACATGATCGTGGACCACAGCGACTATCTGAAGATCCTCCGCCGCGTCCGGGAGCTGCCCGGCGTCAAGAAGGTCTTTATCCGCAGCGGCATCCGCTTTGACTACCTGATGGCCGACCCCGACGACACCTTCTTCAAGGAGTTGGTGGAGTACCACGTTTCCGGCCAGCTGAAGGTCGCGCCCGAGCACTGCGCCCCCAACACCCTCGCCTACATGGGCAAGCCCCCCATCGAGACCTTCAACAAGTTCAAGGACAAGTTCTACGAGCTGAGCAAGAAGGCAGGCAAAAAGCAGTACCTCGTGCCCTACCTCATGTCCAGCCACCCGGGCAGCACCCTCAAGGATGCCGTCTATCTGGCAGAGTACCTTTATAAGAACCATATGCGCCCCGAGCAGGTGCAGGATTTCTATCCCACCCCCGGCACGGTGAGCACCTGTATGTTCTACACCGGCCTCGACCCCTACACCCTCAAGCCTGTGTTCGTGGAAAAGACTGCTGAGGGCAAGGCCCTGCAGCGTGCCCTGCTCCAGTACTATGAGCCGCGCAACGCGGAAAAGGTCATCAAGGCGCTGAAGATGACCCACCGGGAGGACCTGATCCCCCTGCTGGTGCCCGCTGCGGGCCGCATCGCTGTCCAGCGCTCGGCCCGCAGGGCGGAGGCCGCAGACGTGACCATCCACGGGGACGGCACCTATACCGTCCGGCCCAGAGGCAAGGGCAGCAAAAACGCGAAGCCGCAGGGCAGCAGCCCGGCGGGCCGCGATCCGGCGGGCCGCCAGCCCAGCCCCGGCGCACGCTTTGCGCCCCACTCTGCCCCGGCGCACAAACCGAAAAATAATCAACAGAAAGAGAACGCATCGTGGAAAACTTCAAAAAAGAAAAAGTGACCGCCCGGAAGCTCATGAGCCGGCTTGCGGCGCTGGCCCTTGCAGCGGCCCTTGTGCTGGGCCTTGTGGGCTGTGACACCTCCTCCGCCCTCCCCGGCGGCAGCGCCGACCTCATCCCGAACCCTGCCGCCTCCCAGACCGTCCCGGCCGACGGACAGGACGCCGCCTTCCAGATGCACTTCATCGATGTGGGGCAGGCCCTCAGCGTCTTGGTGGAGTGCGACGGACAGTTCATGCTCTATGACGGCGGCAATGTGGACGACGGCAGTCTGGTCGTCTCCTACTTGCAGAGTCAGGGGGTCGAGCAGCTGGAATACATCTTCTGCTCCCACGCCCACGAGGACCATGTGGGCGGTCTGGCCGCTGTGCTGGCCTACTTCCCGGCCTACCGCGTCTACAGCCCCGTGACTGAGGCCTCCACCAAGTGCTTCAAGGACTTCGTCAAGTACACCCAGCAGCAGAACCTCCAAGTCGAGGTGCCCGCAGTGGGCACCCAGTGGGCGCTGGGCAGCGCCACCGTGACCATGCTTGGCCCGGTGGCCCAGTATGAGGAAACCAACGACACCTCCATCGTCCTGCGCATCGACTACGGCGCGACCAGCTTTCTGCTGACAGGCGATATGGAGGCCGACGCCGAGCGCGACCTTGTGGCCAGCGGCGCGAACCTCAAGGTGGACGTCTTGCAGGTGGGGCACCACGGTTCCAGCACCTCTACGAGCTATGTTTTCCTGAACGCCGTCCTGCCCGAAATGGGAATCATCTCCTGCGGGGTCAACAACAAATACGGCCACCCCCACGAGGAGACCCTGAGCATCCTGCGGGATGCTGGCGTGGACGTCTACCGCACCGACCTTCTGGGAACCATCACGGTGTCCAGCGACGGACAGAACTACACGGTGGCCACCGAGCACTTTGCCACCGACACCGAGCTGAACCCCACCGACCCGGCAGCGTCCAGCACCGCCCAGCAGGCCTACATCGGAAACGTGAACAGCAAAAAGTTCCACCTGCCCAGCTGCCCGAATCTCCCGGCGGAGAAGAACCAGATCCTCTTCTCCAGCTACGACGAGGCCGTGGCCGCAGGCTACAGCCCTTGCTCTACCTGCATCAAATAAGATGACCGCTCAGTAAAAAAGGCCAGAGTTATTTTCGCTTGAAGGTGTCATCAGCGAAAGATTCTATCGAACCATCCGCTTTTTCCATTCCTGTCGCAATTTTTTCAACGCTTCAAACGTATCTAAATTAAAGTGGCATATCATCTCCCTTTTCACACATCCTTGCCGTTTTCAGACAGGAGGTTGCTTTTATGAAAGTATCTGCCGACTATCGTATGCTCGCTCTCGATGCCCTGCGCGGAAAATGGAAAACTGCTGTTCTGACAGGCATTGCCGCCAGTGCGCTCGGTGCTACCATTTCGAGCAGTTCCAACAGCATCGCATCCAATTCCAAGCAGGGAACGGACATCCATTTTGAACTGTTCTCCCAGCCCAACGGCGGTCGGCTGCTTGCTGTTCTGCTTGCCGGAATTGGCCTGTGGGCGATCCTCCAACTGATCGTGGGCGGTGCAGTTCAGCTGGGATATGCTCGTTTTAATCTGAACCTTGTGGATGGAAAGGATGCGGCCTTCTCGGATCTGTTCTCGCAGAAAGACCGTCTGTGGGATGGCTTCTGCATGAAGATCCTGCAGGGACTGTACATCGTCCTCTGGTCGCTGCTGTTGGTGATTCCGGGAATCGTGAAAATATACAGCTATGCGATGACACCTTACATCATGGCCGAGCATCCTTCGCTGACCGCAAATGAAGCAATCACAGAATCCCGGCGGATCATGGGCGGCAACAAATGGCGGCTGTTTTGTCTGGATCTCAGCTTCATTGGCTGGGAGCTGCTCTGTGCGCTGCCGCTGTATGCCGGCTATTTCCTATTTCTAAACAATTTCTCCGGTTCGGAAGCGATGGCAATTTCCATTGTTCTTCTGCTGGCAATCCCATTGAGCATTGGCTTTTTCTTCGTGCGCCCCTATGAGGAAGCTGCATGGGCCACGTTCTACCGCGATATTACCGCAGCACCTACCAAACCGGATGAAGCATATTGATTTTTATAACACCAATTTATGCTGAGAAAGCAAGAAAAAGGGGCTGTTGCACCGGGTTTTATCCTTGTGCAACAGCCCCTTTTGTGCGTCGTTTCAGCAGTGATGCAAAACTCCCCGCCGGGAGCACGCGGGATGCTTCCGGCGGGGAGGAGTTAGGAGGAGGCTGAAAAAATTATTTGTTGTTGAAATCGGAGATGCGCTCCACGATGCGGATCAGATCTTCCAGAGTGGTCTTTTCCTTGGGCAGGTAGCTGTTGCCGGTCTTGGCGGTGACAAAGCCGAAGTAGGCGCTGGCACCCACGTTGTCCTCGTACACGGATTCGATCTGGCTGGCGTCGTCGAACTTCGGCTGAGTGCCCAGCGTCTCGTTGTAAGGCACGCCGCAGGACAGCAGAGCGATGTGGCCCATCTCGTCGCGGTCGATGGTGGCATCGGGCAGGAAAGCGGTGCGCTTTGCACCTTCAGAGCTGGTGACACCGGCGTTGTACAGAGTGCCCTGTGCGATGGCGCTGGTGGGGTCTTTCAGCTCAATCATGCCGGCCTCGACCACAGCGGCGATGACGCCGTAATCCGGGTCGCTTGCGGGAATGTCGGAGATCGTGACCGGTGCAGACGGAGCGGTCAGATTCCACAGCTTGCCCAGCATCTTGGCGCATTCGCGCTTGGTGATGGGGCGGTTCAGGTCGAGTGCGTCGTTCTCGTCGATGTAACCCTTGGAGGCAGCGCGCAGCAGCTCGGCATCATTGGTGGTGCCGGCGATCTCGGCGCTCCGCAGCACCTTGTAGGGGATGCTGGCGTCCTGATTGCCGCTCCGGTCGGTGGAAACGAACTTGATGTACTTTCCGGCCAGATAAGAGGGAACCGCATAGCTGCGGCGGATGCGGAAGAAATGGTAATCGCCGTCGGCGCTGTCCGAGATCAGCCACTTGCTGCTCAGGTCGGTATCTTCGCCGCCCAGCAGGGTGGAGCTGCCCTCAATGCGCTGGCCCGGGACAGGAACGCCGAGGATCTTGGTCTCCACGGGACGGGGGTAGGTCTTGCCGTTGATGGTCACGTTCTCCATAACGGGGTCTTCCCAGTTCAGAGCGCGGATGTCGGTGCCGACGTTGGAGATGTTCACATTGCGGAACACCAGACCAGTGATGGGAACTTCCTCAAAGGCCTCCATGAAGATGCCGTACTCGCCGCCGCTGCTGGTCAGGTTCTCGATGGTGATGTTCTTGAACTGAGGCAGATAATCACCATCACGGCCCACATCGTACAGCATGGTGGCGTGGACGACGGCGTTGCCGACGGATTTGACCTTGGAGTTGCGCAGATAGATGTTCTCCACAGCGCCGCCGCGCTCTGCGTTGGTCTTGAAGCGCAGGGCGTAGTTCAGAGTGGGGCTGTCGAAGGTGTTGTTGTCTGCGAACAGGTTCTTGATGCCGCCGCTCATCTCGCTGCCGCAGGCGATGCCGCCGTGGCCGTCTGCGAAGGTGTTGTTGCGGATGATGAGGTTCTGGGTGGGATGACCGGCTTCGCCCAGCTCACGGCCATCGCGGTTGCGGCCGGCCTTGACGGCGATGCAGTCGTCGCCGGTGTTGAAGAAGCAGTTCTCGATCAGGACGTAGTTGCAGTTTTCGGGGTCACAGCCGTCGTTGTTGTAGCCGTGGGTGTCGATGGTGACGCCGCGGGCAGTGAAGTTGGTGCAGAGGACGGGGTTCAGCTCCCACATGGGAGAGTTGGCGATGGTGACGCCCTCGATCAGGACGTTGGTGCACTCGATGGGCTGGTAGAAGTTGGGACGCAGATAGTGGCCTTCGCCGAAGATGCGCTCCTCTGCGGGGGTGCCGTTGTCGGTCATCTTGCGCAGCAGCTTGACGTCGTTGTTGCCGGGCTTAGTGATGGTGCCGTCCGGGTTGACGGTACGGGACCAGTTCCACCAGTTGTTCTTGTCAGCCTGACCATCGAGGGTGCCCTTGCCGGTCAGAGCGATGTTCTCCTGCTGATAAGCGTAGATCAGCGGGCTCCAGTTGTACAGCTTGGAGCCTTCGTAGTGGGCGAACACCAGCGGGTAGTTGGCCGGGGTGATGTCCCGGGTGAAGCGCAGGATGGTGTCCTTGCTTTCCAGATGCAGGTTGACGTTGCTCTTGAGGGTGATGGCGCCGACGTCATACACACCGGAAGGGATGACGACCGTGCCGCCGCCGTGGGCGCTGGTCTCGTCGATGGCGCGCTGGATGGCTGCGGTGTCCAGCTTGCCGTCGTTGGGGACGGCGCCGTAGTCCAGAACATTGACCGTGTAGGCAGGGAATACAGGGTCAGAAATGTGGGTCAGGATCTCTTCTGCCATGTCCCAAGACAGGTCGTTGGAGTTGGTAGCAGCAGGAGTGACCTTGCGCAGGCAATTCTCGTCTGCGGCTGCTGCATGAGGCAGGCTGGAAAGGAGCAGTGCGGCAGAGGTCGCACCGGCAGAGGTGAGAAACTGACGGCGAGTGATTTTTTTCATGATACAATACTCCTTACACTTCGTGCGGGTTGAAGGATGCATCCCTTCGCAGGCGGTGCGCTCCGTAAGATGGCTAAAGTATAGTAAAGATCTCACAAAATTTCAACGGCAAATGAAAAATGTCCTAGTTTTTTAAAGAAAGTATTGAAATATATCAGTTATCTTGCATAAGATTCCGAAAGACATGGTTTCGGGAGGATGGAAGGGCGGAGGAGGAAAAGGCAAAAAATAACACCAGCGCGGCAGATGTGATACGAGATCGCATCTGCCGCGCTGGTGGCTCGATCAAAAATCAAAAAATGTTCAGCGTCCGCGTCCTGCGCCGCCGCCGTGGCTGCTGCCGCCGCCCATGCCGCCAAAGCTGCCGCCGCTGCGGCCCGCTCCGCCGAAACCGGAGGCGCCGCCCATACCGCCAAAGCCCCCGAAACCGCCTCCACGGGGAGGCCGAGGCCCGCGCGGGCCTCTCGGGCCGCGGGGACCGCCGCCGTAGAAACCGCCGCCGGGGCCGAAGTCATCGTAAGGGCCGCGCGGAGGACGGGGGCCTCTGCGCCGCCGTGCGCCGAACCAGCCGAAGGGACCCCAGTACCAGCCAAAGGAGTGGCCGAGGGGGGTGATGAAGACAAAGAAGAGGGCGATGGTCACGATGATATAAGCCAGCAGCTCAAAAAGCCCTCCGATGATGTTTCCCAAAGAGGCGTGTGCCGGATGGCTGGGGTTCGGGACTGCACTTCCGTCGGGAGAAATGGTGGCACCGTTCAGGCTGACGCCATAGACCTCTGCGATGGTGTTTGCCACATTGGTGGCGCAGGTGAGGACGGCGGCGTCGTACTTCTTGGCGGCGAAGTCGTCCTCCATCGTCTGCACGAGGGTGCTTGCCTGATCGGCCAGCATGGTGCTGCGGAAGCCGTCGCCATAGGTCAGGTAGTAGTCGCCGTCGGCGTACTGGGCCGACTGCATCACCAGCAGGATGAGCACGCCGTTGTTCTTGCTGGCGCTGCCGATGCCCCAAGCGTTGAAGGCCGCTGTGGCGTAGTCCTCGGTGGTGGCGCTGCCGGTGTAATCCACGGTCAGCACGCCGATCTGTGCACCGTCACAACTGGCCGAGAGCTGTGCGTTGATGGTCTCAAGTTCGGTGGTGGTGCTGTCGCTCAGGACACCGGCGTCGTCCACGACGCACTTGTCCTTCGGCAGGCTGGGCAGCTGGATGGCGGCAGCAGAAGCTGCCGGGGCCAGCGCCGTGAGGCCCACCACGACAACAAGGAACAGGGCCGCCATCCGGCGGGAGAGCGTTTTCATTGTCTTCATGCGAAAAGTTCCACCTCCTGTACACCGAACAGCCTGCCCAGCAGATTGGCCGGGAAGCCGCCGACGTCACTTTGATAGCTCTGGACTGCGTCGTTATAATGCAGGTTGCTGAGGATGGTCTGGGCGCTGTTGAACTGGCTGTACTGCCCCTGCACCGCGCCCATCTTCATGGGGTCTGCGGCCTGCTCCTGCAGTTTCGCGTAGAGCTGGCCGATGGCCGTGCCCAGCGCCTCGTTCGACTGGTAGAGCATATGCATCCTGCCGCCGGTATAGACGCTCAGAGAGTCCAGTGCGTGGGTCTTGCCGTCGGACTGCACCGCCCCGAGGCAGGCGGAAAAGGAGTCCAGCGCGGCCTGAGCCGTCTGCACCTCGGCGCTGTCAGCGCCTAGCGTATTGGATGCCGTGGTGATGATGTTGGCGGCCGTGTTGAGCCGTGTGGTCAATTCCTCATTCAGGGTATAGCCGCTGTCTGCGGCCACGCCGGTGGAAAACCAGCCCTTGGCCGCAGCGTACTTGGCCCGGACCTTCGCTCCGCCAAAGCCGACAAAGCACCCCAGCATCACCACGATGCTCAGGAGGACGGCCACGGCCTGCCTGCCCAGCGCGGCGGGCAGGGCCTTTTCAAGACCGGCCAGCTTCTGCTGGAGGGGTGTCAGCCGCAATTCCTCTTCGGCAGGCTTTGCGGCACGGTAGCTGGAAGCGTCAAAGCCGCCGGTCGTATTCGGTTGTCTGGAAAAATCTGCGTTTGCCATTTCAGCTCCGGATCTCCATCATCTTTTGTTTCAGCTCATCTTCGATGCGGGTCAGCTCCTGCTCGGCGGCGGCACGCTTTGCGCGGCCCTCGCGCTGGATCTTGTTCAGCTCGTCCAGCGTCTCGATGAGGCTCTTGTTGGTCTGCTGCAGGGTCTCGATGTCCACCACGCCGCGCTGGGACTCCTTGGCCGTCTCAATGGTGCCCATCTTGAGGGCGTCGGCGTTCTTCTTCAGCAACTCGTTGGTCATGTCGGTGACGGCACGCTCGGCCTGCATGGCCTGCTGGCTGTGGGCCAGACCCAGCGCCAGCACCATCTGGTTCTTCCACAGGGGGATGGTGTTGACGATGGTGGACTGGATCTTTTCGGCCATCATGGAGTTGTTGTTCTGCAGGAGCCGGATCTGGGGACCCATTTGTAAGCTGATGGTGCGGGTCAGCTCGAGGTCATAGAGCTTTTTCTCGAACCGCTCGCACTGGTCGGCGAGGTCGCGGGCTTTCTGCGCATCCTCGGGCTGGCCGGAGGCCTTGGCCTTATCCATGGCCTGCTGCAGCTCGTTTGCCCGGAAATCGGCCAGCTTTTTCTTACCGGCGAGGATATACATACTCAGCTCTTTGAAGTAGGCCATGTTCAGATCGTACATCTTATCCAGCATGGCGATGTCCTTGAGCAGCTGCACCTGATGCTTCTCGAGGGCAGACTGGATGGTCTCGACATTCGTCTCGGCCTTGTTGTACTTGGTCTTCATGCTGTCGAGCTGACTGCCCTTTTTCTTGAAGAAGCCGAGGATGCCCTTTTCCTCCTCGGCGGCGTCGAAGCTCTTCAGCTCGCCGATGAGGTCGGTGATCATGCCGCCCACCTCGCCGAGGTCTTTGGTGGACACCTTAGAAAGGGCCGCCTCCGAGAAGTCGCCGATCTTCTTCTGGCAGGCAGAGCCGTACTGGAGCACCTGCTGGCTGTTGGTGATGTCGATCTTCTGGGCGAAGGAGTCCACCATCGCCTGTTCCTCGGGGGTCAGCCTGACCTGCTGCTCAGGCGCGGGGGCCTCAACAGGCTCCGGCTGCTTTTCCTCCGCAGGGGCTTCCACCGGGTCGAGGGTCAGGGTGGGGACTGCGGGTGCGTCGAGATCGAAATTGAACGTGTTGTCAGCCATGGGGGATTCCTTCCTTTCCAAATCGATACACGGCCTTGCCCTCTCCGTCAATGCTTCGCATTGCCACCTCTCCCAGAGGGAGAGGCTTTCCGAGGGGCCGGTAAACTATCAGTTTCCACCAAAGGCTCTCCCTTTGGGAGAGCTGGCGCGTCAGCGCCTGAGAGGGCAAGCCAGCCTCAACTCAGACCTTGTCCTTTCAGCATATTCTGCAATACTGTCAGGTCTGCCGAGAGATCCATGCTCTCGGCGGCATACAGCGCATCCAGCTGGTTCTCGAATGCGGTGGCGATGGAGGCCGCGTTGTGCTCCACCTCCGACCGGATGGCGGCGGCGTTTTCGCCCCGCACGCCCTGACGGGCGAGTCTGGCGTACTGCTCGAGGATGTTCACCGCGTCGGGCAGGTAGTAGTTCGCAAAGCGGCGCACCTGCTTGGCCTTGGCGGGGCTGGCCTCCACCGTCTCCACGATGGAGCGGCCCGCCTTTTCCATCCGGGTCATGGCGGCGGAAAGCTCCGGGTCGGGCAGAGCCTCGTTCAGTGCGTGGAGGGCGTCCAGCTTCTGCTGGATGTCGGCCAGCATCTCATCCACATCGCCGCTGCCGGTGTGGAAGGGCACTTCGTGCTCCACCACCCGGGGCGGGCAGACTTTCTGGGCCACACCAAAGGCCGCGCCAGCGCAGCCCAGCGCCACCAGCAGTGCCCACAGCTTATAGACCGGCAGCACGGCACACAGCACCGCGAACACCAGCGCCGCCGCATACCAAGGCAGGACGCTGGGTTTTGTGGTGCGGATCACTTTGCTCATGGGGGTTCTCCTTTCCCGAAGGGGCCGGCTGCCCCTTGTACTCTTCCATAATAAATCCTTTTCTCCATAAAACGCAAGCGTTTCATGAATAATTTACAGGTTCGAAACGGTTATATAATCTTTGAGGGCCGCGCCCCAGACCTCCCGCAGCTTTTCGGGGCGGCAGGCGGCGTTGGCGGGGCTGGTGCTGGGCAGCTTGACCGCCGGGATGCCGGACACCGGCAGCAGATATTTTGTATAGATGCGGTGGGCCGTGGCCCCGTTGCAGAACACCGCCTCGATGGGCGCTTTGGCTAAGAGAGAGGCAATGTCGTTGGGCACGACATCCCGGATGGAGGCATCCGACGCGCCGGTGATGGTGCAGCTTTCCAGCGTGTCCCAGAGGGCGAGGCCGTGGCGGAGGATGAGGCCCTTTTTGGCCTTGATGTCCTCCCGGGCGGGGACAGGCTCGCCGGTGAGGGCGGCCATCATGGGCCAGAAGCGGTTCTGTGGGTGGCCGTAATAGAAGGCCATCTCCCGGCTTTTGGGGCTGGGCCATGTGCCGAGGATGAGGGCGCGGCTGCTCTCGGAATAGACCGGTGCGAAGCTCATCGTTCCATCGTCTCCCACGCAGAGCCGAGGTCGCGGCTGGACGGCTCTGCCCTCGGGCCGTCGAACCACAGCTCTTCGATGAGGGAGGAAAGACCGTCCTCCCGCACATCGCCGATGATGCGGTCGGCGGCGGCTTTGGCGTCGTCGGTGCCGTTGGACATACAGCAGCCGAGGCCGGCGGCCTTCAGCATCCCCACGTCATTGGCGGAGTCGCCCGCCGCCACGGCCTCGGCGAGGGAGAGGCCCATCTTCTCGCAGAGGTCTGCGAGGCCCGCGCCCTTGTCGATCCCGCCCCGCACGATGTCATAGAAGCGGGAGCCGTCGGGCAGCTGGCCGCCCGTCTGCATGAAGTGAAGGCCGAGGTGGCCGTACTTTTCGTGAAACCGCTCCAGCGCCCCCTCGGGGAAGAGGCAGAACGCCGCGTGGGGCATATCGATGAGGTGGCGGTCCTGGTCTTCGCCGTCCACACAGTCCAGCCCGACGCTGTTCATCTGGGTGTAGCAGCTGCGGAGTGTCTCATACTCGCAGTAAGCATAGTATGCGTCCCGGAAATTGAATTGCAGCGGGTAGTTGTAATCCTCGCAGAAATCCACCAGCGCGTACATCTCCTCGTTGGTCATGGGATGCTCGGCGACGATGGTGCCGTTTCGGTCCACGACACAGGCACCGTTGCAGGTGATGGCGTAGTCGAACCGGATGCCGCCCAGCTGGCCTTTCCGGTTGATGGCAGACCACGCCCGGCCGGTGCTCAGCACGAACTTTCCCCCGGAGGTCTGAAGCTTCTTCACGGCCTTGACTACCGCCGGGCGGGGCTGGCTCTCACCGAAGGGGACGAGGGTGTTGTCATAATCGCTTGCGAGGATCTTATACTGCATGGTGTTCTCCTTACTATACTTCTGTATGAGCTGAGTATATCACAAAATGGGGGATTTGTCTCAAGAATATGCCGTTAAAAGCCTCTCCCTTTGGGAGCAACAGCTCTGACCGCCGCCAGTGGCGGAAACAGGAAAGAGCTGTTGGGGCCGCGGCCAGCAAGACGCAAGTGCCTTTCAGAGCACGAAGCGGATGCTGGGTGCCGCAACCCGGGCTGTGGCAATGCGAAGCAAAGACAGAGAGGGCAAGGCTGTGAAGAGAAAGGCTTTTTTTCACGATAAAAGAAAACATCCGCACTCCCCCGTTCAGAGAAGAAATGCGGATGCTGAAAAATAGAAAGCTCAGACGATAAACGCGACCACGATCTGGATGCCCACGCCCACAGCTGCGCCGCAGGCCCACGTCAGACCGGTGATGAAGAGGTTCTGCTTCCACGAGGGGTTCGCCCGCCACAGCACAGCGAGGCCCACGCCTGCGCCGGTGCACAGACCGGCCACGAGGCTCGAGAAGCGGAGCGCACCCTCGACATAGAGCTGGGTCAGGAGGACACTGGCGGCGCAGTTGGGCACGAGACCCACCAGCGCGGCCATCACCGGCTGGAAGAAGCCCATCCGGCCCAGCACGGCGGCAAAGACGTCCTCGCCCACGCCCTCGACGATGAGGCCGAACACAAGGCTGAACGCGAAGATAAAGACGAAGATCTCGAGAGTGTGGCGGAGCGCGGCCTTCCAGATGGGCTGGGGCTGGCCCTGCTCATCGCTGTGCTCCTCGTGGCAGTCCACCTCATCGGCGTGGCCGGTGTAGCCGCCCCGCAGGCTGCGGGGCAGGGCCTTGCGGAGGACGAAGTCCAGCATAAAGCCCACAAAGATGGCGTAGACGACCTTAATGACCATCAGCAGAGCCAGCTTGTCCCAGTAGGCGGGCATGGACACCAGCAGGGGGATGGCCTCGTCGCTGGTAGCAAGATAGACGGCCATCAGCGTGCCCAGCGTGATGACGCGGGAGGCGTAGAAGTTGGATGCGATGGCCGAGAAGCCGCACTGGGGCACGCAGCCCAGAACGGCCCCCGGGACAGCGCCCCAGCGTCCGCCGCCGGCCAGCAGAGTCTCGATGCGCTCGCCGTGGCGGGTCTCCACATATTCAATAAAGAGATAGGCTAAAAATAGAAAGGGGAGCATCTTGGCGGTGTCCACCAGAGACTCGGCCAGTACATCCAGAAAAAGTTCCATTGCTTGATACCTCGTATATAAGGGTTGGATTGTTTTTTTTTGCAGGGATAAGTTCTCTTTTGCGCGCCAAAAGAGAACCAGAAAAGCGCCCGCTACTTTCGAAGCGCGGGAGGCACGAACTAGGGGCTACTCGCCCCTAGTAACCCCGAAGAGGAAGTCGAAGTGGAAAAATGCTAGCCGCTTCGCTTAACGCATTTTTCTCACTTCTCCGATTTGCTGCTTCGCAGCTGGTGTTACCAACTACGTGCGGGTAGGCTTCGTCTATTTACGGCTTTGCCGAAAATGGACGGTGAAGTGTCGGAGTGCTTTAGTTGCCTAAATTGCAACCTGATTGCATTTTGGACGCAGGAAAGAGTATACACGCATTCTGGGTGAAATGCAAGACCAAAATGCAATCTTTTTGCATTTTTCGCAAAAGAATGACTTCTTAAAACTTTTTGAAAGGAAATCGGATAAAACCTATTGACAATGTGGGTATAGGAGGATATAATGCAAACAACAAAACCACACGTCTTGTAGGTTGAACGAGAATTCAGAAAGGAGGGTACTCAAATGACGCTGATCTGGAAAAATCTTCTGAACGCCAACTTCCGCTGTGGGCGAATGTACAGCGCCCGGGCTGAGAAAGAAACTCTGAGCCAAAGCTGTACGGTGCCCTCTATGCCGCGAATGCGCGAGCGAATGTGACGCCCAAGACAGACAAAAGGTTCTGAGTGGAGAACGATTTCTTTGCCCGGCAGACGAAAGGTGAGAACTCCCACGCTGCCGGGTATTTTTATGGGCAAAAATAATACTTTAAGTACAAATAGAGAGGGAAAATACTATGTCTGATTATAAGTTTGAGACTCTGCAGCTCCATGTTGGTCAGGAGCAGGCCGACCCCGCCACCGATTCCCGCGCCGTCCCCATCTACCAGACCACCTCCTACGTCTTCCGCAACAGCCAGCACGCCGCTGACCGCTTCGGTCTGGCCGACGCCGGAAACATCTATGGCCGTCTGACCAACTCCACGCAGGACGTATTCGAGAAGCGCATCGCGGCGCTCGAGGGCGGCGTCGCTGCTCTGGCCACCGCTTCCGGCGCGGCGGCCATCACCTACACCATCGAGGCGCTGGCGCAGGCCGGCGACCACATCGTGGCCCAGAAGACCATCTACGGCGGCAGCTACAACCTGCTGGAGCACACTCTGACCCAGTTCGGCGTCACCACCACCTTCGTGGATGCACATGACCTGAAAGAGGTCGAGAACGCGATCCAGCCCAACACCAAGGCTGTCTACCTCGAGACTCTGGGCAACCCCAACAGTGACATCCCCGACATCGACGCCATCGCGGCCATCGCCCACAAGCACGGCCTGCCGCTGGTCATTGATAACACCTTCGGCACCCCGTACCTCATCCGTCCCATCGAGCACGGCGCGGACATCGTCGTCCACTCGGCCACCAAGTTCATCGGCGGCCACGGCACCACGCTGGGCGGCATCATCGTGGACAGCGGCAAGTTTGACTGGAAGGCCAGCGGCAAGTACGGCAACATCGCTGCCCCCAACCCCAGCTACCACGGCGTGTCCTTTGCGGACGCCGCCGGCCCTGCCGCCTTTGTCACCTACATCCGCGCCATCCTGTTGCGTGATACCGGCGCTACCATCTCTCCCTTCAACGCCTTCCTGCTGCTGCAGGGCACCGAGACCCTGAGCCTGCGCATCGAGCGCCATGTGGAGAACACCAAGAAGGTCGTGAAATTCCTTGCCAACCATCCGCAGGTCGAGAAGGTCAACCACCCCTCTCTGCCGGATCACCCCGACCACGCCCTGTATGAGAAGTATTTCCCCAACGGCGGCGCTTCCATCTTCACCTTCAACATCAAGGGCGGCCGTGAGGAAGCCTTCAAGTTCATCGACAACCTGAAGATCTTCTCCCTGCTGGCAAACGTGGCGGACGTCAAGAGCCTCGTCATCCACCCGGCCTCCACCACCCACAGCCAGCTGACCGACGCGGAGCTGGCCGAGCAGCAGATCTACCAGAACACCATCCGTCTGTCCATCGGCACCGAGCATATCGACGACATCATCGCCGACCTCGAGGCAGGCTTCGCAGCCGTCCGCGGCGAATAACTCCGGCGTTTCTTCCGTCCCCCGGAAGCAAGCCCCCTGAAAACGCTATTTTCTCCTCCATTCTCCTGAATTGCATAATAAAAGCAGCCAGCCGCCCTGTGTCTTGCAGGGCGGCTGGCCTGCGTTTCGAAGCGATTTCAAGGGAGCTGTACGCTCCCCGAGACCTGCGCGAGGGGGATGAACACCAGCCGCCCCGGGGGGCTGTACACCACTCCGGGAGAGCAGCTGTAGAATAGAAAGAGGGCCGCCGCGGCTGCTGCCAGAAGGAGCAGAAGCCCCCGATGGTGGAACGATAGAACACGCTGCCCGGGCCGCTGACGCCGCATACAAGACCCCTCCCTTTCTCGTTTGGCCCATCCTATGCCCGCTGGAGCGGCGGTGTGCGATTGTGCCGGGACGAAGAGTGTGGTACACTATAGCCATCAAGATTTTTGAGATACGGAGAGACTTATGCTGACCATTACACTGCTGGGCACGGCGGCCACCATGCCCCTGCCCGACCGCGCACTCACGGCGGCGGTGGCCGAATGCGGGGGGCACAGCCTTTTGCTCGACTGCGGCGAGGGCACCCAGACCGCCGCCCGCCGGGCCGGGGTCAACCTGATGAAGCTGGACGCCATCTGCCTGACCCACTACCACGGCGACCACATCTTCGGCCTGCCGGGGCTTCTGCAGACGCTGGGCTGTCAGGGCCGTACCCGCCCGCTGGCGCTGTACGGCCCGAAAGGCCTCGGCGAGGTCTGGGCCGCGCTGCGGGTGCTGACCGGGCCGCTGCCCTATCCGGTCTGCCCCGAGGTGCTGGACGCTCCGGCGGCGCTCCGGGAGCGCTTCGGCGGCTGGCCGCAGGGGGCAAAGCTGACACCTGTCCCCACCCGCCACCGGGTCACGAGTCAGGGCTACCGCCTCGATCTGCCCCGGGCCGGGCGCTTTTCGCCCGAGAAGGCCCGGGCGCTGGGGGTGCCGGTGCAGCAGTGGAAGGCGCTTCAGCAGGGCCAGAGCGTCGTACTGGCCGACGGCAGCAGAGCGGCGCCGGAATCGGTCCTCGGCCCGGCCCGGCAGGGTCTGAGCTTCCTCTTTTCGGGGGACACGGCTCCCTGCGCCGCACTGGAACAGGCCGCAGCGGGGGTGGACCTTCTGCTCTGCGACGCCACCTACGCCCTGCCCGAACAGGCCGCACAGGCGAAGCAGTACGGCCACAGCACCTTCGGCCAGAGCGCGGCCCTCGCTGCAAAGGCCGGTGCAAAACGGCTCTGGCTCGTCCACTATTCGCCCATGATCACCGACCCGGAGGAGGAGCTTGCGCAGGCCCAGAGCCTCTTCCCGGCGGCGGAGTGCGGCTTCGACGGCAAGAGCATTGCGCTTCAGTATGAGGAGGAAGGCGAATGAACATCGTTCTGGAACCCGGTGCCGCCGCCCTTCTGGATGAGCTGCACCGGGCAGGCTTTGGGGCCTACGCCGTGGGCGGCTGTGTCCGGGACAGCCTGCTGGGCCTTGCGCCCCACGACTGGGACCTCTGCACTGCTGCCCGCCCCGGGCAGGTGATGGAGATGTTCGGAGAAGACCGGTGCATCCCCACCGGCTTGCAGCACGGCACCGTCACCGTCAAGCGGGATGGAAGGCTGTATGAGATCACCACCTTTCGCACCGAGGGCCGCTATTCTGATGGCCGCCACCCCGACAGCGTGGCCTTTGTGCCCGACCTCCGGGAGGATCTGGCCCGGCGGGACTTTACCATCAACGCGATGGCCTACAGCGCCGAGGAGGGTTTGTGTGACCCCTTCGGCGGGCGGGAAGACCTTGCCCGGGGCGTGGTGCGGGCGGTCGGTGAGCCGCTGCGCCGTTTCGGGGAGGACGCCCTGCGCATCCTGCGGCTCTACCGCTTTGCGGCCCGGTTCGGCTTTGCCATCGACGAAGCCACCGAGGCGGCGGCAAAGCAGCTGGCCTCCCACCTCGACTGCGTATCGGCAGAGCGCATCGAGGAGGAGCTGAACAAGCTTCTGGCTGCACCACAGCCGGGGGCATACCTTGAGCCGGAGGTGCTGGCCTTCGTCCTGCCCGAGCTGCCGCCGGAGGAACTGACAAAAGCCCGGAGGCGGGTCGATGCCCTTCCGGCGGGGACGGAGCAGGTGTCTGCCCGCTGGGCGGCGCTGCTGCTGCCGCTGGGTGAGACGGGGGCGAGGAAAGCGCTCAAGCGCCTGAAGTGCTCGAACGCCAGAATAGATGGAGCGGCGGCGCTGGTGCGTGAGTGTGGAGAGAAAACTCCCGACGCTCTGGACAAATGTGATCTGTGCCTGCAAGCCAAACGTCTGCTGGGAAAATATGACCTCCATACCGTGCGGCAGCTGACGGCCCTCTGGACGGCCCTTGCGCCGGAAGAAAAAGCGTCGTTCGATGCCCTGCGGGCCGAGGCCGAAGCGCTGACGGCGCAGGGGGCCTGCTGCCGCATCTCCCAGCTGGCCGTGAATGGCCGCGACCTGATGGCGGCGGGCGCTGCGCCCGGGCCGGGCCTGCGGCGGGTGCTGGAAGCGCTGCTGGAGGAGGTCATCACGGGCCGCCTGCCCAACGAGAAGACGGAGCTTCTGGCCTTCGCGGCCGGATTTTCTGCGTCTTGACAAGAGAAAGAAGCTGCGGTAGTATATATCTACTATTTTAGTGTGTTATAACAAAAAGAGGAACAGAATGACAGAGACAGAGAACACTTCCCGCCGCCCCGGTGCCCTCATCGCCATGAGCGGCGGTGTGGATAGCTCGGTGGCGGCATGGCTCATGCAGCGGGACGGCTTCGACTGCACCGGCATCACCATGCGCCTCACCCGCAACGAGGCCGTGGACACCGAGGGGCTGCACACCTGCTGCTCCGAGCGGGACATCGAGGACGCCGCCGAGGTGGCCTATGCGATGGACATTCCCTACGAGGTGCTGGACTTCACCGCCGATTTTCAGGAGAAGATCATCGACAAGTTCATCCGGGTCTACGAGGCCGGCGGCACGCCCAATCCCTGCATCGACTGCAACAAGTATATGAAGTTCGACCACCTGCTCCGCTGGGCCGAGGCCCACGGGCTGGACTATGTGGTCACGGGCCACTACGCCCGGGTGGAGCAGGACGAGGCCACCGGCCGCTGGCTGCTGAAAAAGGGGCTGGACGAGGGCAAGGACCAGAGCTATGTGCTCTACAACCTCACGCAGGCGCAGCTGGCTCACGTCCGTCTGCCGCTGGGCGGGCTGCACAAGAGCGAGGTGCGCGCCATCGCCGAGGAACAGGGATTCGTCAACGCCCGCAAGCACGACAGTCAGGATATCTGCTTCGTGCCCGATGGCGACTACGCCCGCTTTATGGAGGACTTCACCGGCAAACACTATCCGGCGGGCGATTTCCTCGACGTCAGCGGAAAAAAGGTGGGCACCCACAGCGGCGCGGTGCGGTACACCATCGGCCAGCGGAAGGGGCTGGGCCTTGCCATGGGCGCGCCGGTCTACGTCTGCGCCAAGGATATGCAGGCCAACACCGTCACCGTCGGCCCGGAGGCGGAGCTGTTCGATACCATCGTCTACGCCGACGAGGTGAACTGGATCGCCATCCCGGAGCTGACCGGGCCGCTGCGGGTGACGGCCCGCACCCGCTACCATCAGGTCGAGCAGCCCGCCACCGTCTACCCGGCGGGGCCGGACGGCTTCCGGCTGGAATTTGACCAGCCCCAGCGCGCCCCCACCCCCGGGCAGGCCGTCGTGCTGTATCAGGAGGATACCGTCCTCGGCGGAGGGACCATCGTGCGGGTGGCGAAGGGATAAGGAGAGCGGCCTAGCCCTCTCAGGCGCTTTGCGCCAGCTCTCCCAAAGGGAGAGCCTGAAGCCTGACCGTCAGGCCCTGCCTCTCCCTTTGGGAGAGGTGGATTTGCGAAGCAAAGACGGAGAGGGCAAGCCCGTGAATGTTGAAAGTAGAACCTAAAGGAGAACGTATATGCAAGACCAGTATTCCCGCACCCAGATGCTGCTGGGCGCGGAGGCAATGACCAAGCTGCACAACTCCCGTGTGGCCGTATTCGGCGTAGGCGGCGTGGGCGGCTATACCGTGGAGGCGCTGGCCCGCAGCGGCGTGGGTGCCCTCGACCTCATCGACGACGACAAGGTCTGTCTGACCAACCTGAACCGCCAGATCATCGCCACCCGCAAGACCGTGGGCAAATATAAGGTGGATGTGGCGGAAGAGCGGGTCCACGACATCGACCCCGACATCAAGGTCACGACCTACAAGACCTTCTTCGGCCCCGAGACGCAGGACAGCTTCGACTTTACCCAGTTCGACTACGTTGTGGACGCCATCGACACCGTCACCGGCAAGCTCGCTCTGGTCATGAAGTGCAAGGAGGCCGGTGTGCCCATCATCTGCTCCATGGGTGCAGGCAACAAGATGGACCCCACCCGCTTCGAGGTCACGGACATCTACAAGACCTCCGTCTGTCCGCTGGCCAAGGTCATGCGCACCGAGTGCCGCAAGCGGCGCATCAAGCACCTGAAGGTCGTCTACTCCAAAGAGCCTGCCATGACCCCCATCGAGGACGATTCCATCAGCTGCAAGCAACACTGCATCTGCCCTCCGGGCACCCAGCGCAAGTGTACCATCCGCCGCTCCGTCCCCGGCTCCAACGCCTTTGTACCGCCGCGTCATCAACCGCAACAACCGTCTGCGCCGTCTGCTGGAGCTGGG
>OLNJ01000487.1_pt1 | contig 33247 bp, 33 predicted proteins | sample 1672191 | NCBI WGS metagenome assembly OLNJ01 (sample SAMEA3136657, study PRJEB25190) | human gut metagenome | biome: human gut; feature: human-associated habitat; material: faeces | place: Austria | collected 2013 | reverse complement strand
TTTTTCATCTCTAATTAATATTCACTTTTTAAAAGATCAATTATGCTCATCTCTATTATTACAATTATTAATAAAGCAAAACTCATGCCAAATATAAAAATAAAAATTTAATTTTTTTCACCATTTATTCACGTTTTTTAAAGCCTCTATCTAGAATTATTTATATTGAAATTTAAAAAAATTATCAAAATGATAACTACTTATCATTTTGATAATCTGTCTTAATCCTTTAATTTTCATATCTTTGTTAGTATTTTATCATTTTGATAATTATTCTAAGCCATCCATTTTTCTATATAGCGTAGCTATTCCAATTCCCAATTTTTTTGCTGCAATTTTTTTACCTTCTGTAGTATTTCCATATTTCTCTATAGCTTTTTTTATATATAACTTTTCAATCTCTTTTAATGGTATTATTTCTTTAATATTTATACTTCTATCTATACTATCATTTAATAACTCCTTATAATTTTCTATAAAAGATTCTGGCAACATAGATTTATCTATAATACCTCTTTCATCTGAAATGCTTACCATAAACTCAACAACATTCTCTAACTCTCTCACATTTCCTTGCCACTTATATTTACGAAACATTTCTGATACTTCATCATCAATTTTGTTTACAGACTTATTAAGTAGATTATTATATTTATCCACTAAAACATTTACTAATAAAGCCAAATCCTTTCCTCGTTCTCTTAAAGCTGGAACTTCTATTGGTATTACATTCAATCTATAATAGAGATCCTCTCTAAATTTCCCTTTCCTAACAAGCTCTTTTAAATCTTTATTCGTTGCTGCAACAATTCTAATATCTAGTGATGTAAGTTTATTAGATCCAACCCTTACTACTGTTTTTTCTTGAAGTACTCTCAATAACTTAACTTGCAAAAATAGAGGCATATCTCCGATTTCGTCTAAAAATATAACTCCTCTATTAGCTAATTCAAATTTTCCTATACGCCCATTTACATTCGCTCCAGAAAAAGCACCTTTTACATATCCAAATAATTCACTTTCTAATAAAGATTCTGGTATTGCACCACAATTAATAGCTATAAAAGGTTTATTTCTTCGTTCTCCCTCTGCATGTATCGCTCTAGCTACTAGTTCTTTGCCTGTCCCACTTTCCCCTGTTATCAATACTGTTGACTTTAAATTACTTATGCTTTTAATTTTTTTCTTTAATGACTTCATAGCATCAGATTCACCAACAATACATGATATATCTGTTTTATTATTACCATAAGTTAAAGTTACAGCTTCTTCTTTTATATTCACAAGTTTATTAAATATTAATATTTTACTGTACTCATCTATATCTAATGATCCTTGGATTAATCTACCAACTACCTCATATTTTATATCGTCTATTTTTATTTGATAAACATTATTATCATTAAACTTATCATCAGTTTCATCAATAGATATTCGTTTATTTATTACCGATGATTGCAATTTTAATTCACTCGCACCTTTTTTATTAATACTACTAATTGAATTATTAGAATTTACAACTATAACCCCATCATTCACAGAATTAACTATCTCTTTAAAAAAATCTAAACTCTTTATTTGAAGCATATCCTTAGTATATTCAGATACTTTCGCTGATATAAGTTCTGATATTTGTTCTATAAATGATATTATTGTACCTAAATCATTTAACAGTCTACTTTTTTGTTCTACCGTACTACATACTACCCCTATTACTCCAATAACTTTTTCTTCATATATTATTGGGAAACTTACCTCCATCTTCTCTAAACAATTATCTTTTTCTGGACACTTTTTACAAAGTATATGTTCTCCTGGATTTTCTATAAGATGAATTCTTTTTTTGTTTATAGTCTCTTTATATACAAAACCACTTCTCTTTATATTTTCATTTATTCTATCTTCAAAAATCCCTGTTCCAGCTATTCTATTTAAACTTTTATCTACTATCTCAACATCAATTTTTAATATATTAGAAATAACTTTAGCATATCTTATAACTGAATCCTGTATATTTTTTAGATAAAGAGAATTCATATACTCTATCCTCCTATAAACTTCTCACTCTATTATTATCCGCATATTTTCTTTACTTAACAAATATTAATATATTATTAAATTATTAATCTCAAAACTTGTCTTATAAGATGATTTTACCTTTTATTACCATTTTATTCAATAAACAAAATAAAAAAGAAGTAATAATCGTTTTATTACTTCTTTAACTAAATAATTATTTTTTATGTAAATCTGAAAAATCTCCATTATTTATAGCAGCTCTTTCATTTAAAAGGTTAACTATTACTTCATTTAAAGTCCAATTTATTGATGTCTCTGTTACTATCGCTTTAAGAACATTATTTATTCTTATTTTCTTTAAATTATCTATAAACATATTAATTTTCATATTCGATATATTATTAAATATTATAGCTTTCTCTTTTCTGCCTTCTTCACAATTAGAATCTATTTTATCTTCTAATATATCTTTAATTATACTATTTCCATTTTTTGAATATAAACATATCTGATCTCTTACCCCTAAAATACTAGCATAATTCTTAACTGCTTTAAGTTCTTTTCCATTAAAATTACATAAAATCACACAACTTCTTGCATCGTTATCTAAATCACTATTTTTATCAAGTATCTCAAAAGACATAATTTCACCTCAACCTTAAATTTATTAAATATTAATTGAAATTCTATCATATTTGATAATAAATATCAAAATAAAAATATCTATCCAAACTGATAGATATTTTTATCAACTTTTAATTAATATTTAAGGCTTAATTATAAGGGTCTCAACCTTTCCTCCTGTACTACGTTCCTCTTCTCTATAATTTTCTTCATAATCATCGATTACTTCTTGCAAAGATTCTTTAACTATAGATAATATCTCTCTATCTTTAAGATTTTTCAAGTGATCCATACATAAATCCATATTATTATCTTCTTCGCATCCAACATTTTCTCTTAATTTATTTACCATCATTTCACTACCTGAACCAATAGCCCAAAAACTTCCTTTTCCTGAAATCCCTTGCCATATAGCTCTACCTTTTACAGCCTTAATTCCATAAATAACAGGCTCATCATTATCAAAACCTACTACTAATATATCTCCTGTATAATCTATTAAAAGATTAACATATTTTTCTGCAATTAACTCTGCAGTATCTGCTACTGTAAGTTCTTCAATACAGCTTAAATTATTAAGATCATTTATTATTGTACTTACTGATTTAGTTATTATATCTTTACCGCTTCTTAGAGTTTTTATAGAATTTGTATCTCCAGCAAAAGCTACACCTACACCATTCTTTAATTTAAATAGTTTTTTTCCTGTATCATCATGAATCTTTTCCCCATTCTTCTTTGTAATTGTAAGTCTAGTATCCGCTGCGAGCATTATTTTATTTTCACCAATTACAGCAATTATAGTAGTAGCATTGGCTGTTAATGTAATAAGCATAAAAAATATAATAGTATTACAAATAATTTTTTTTAACAAGCTACACCTCCTCCTCTCTCTATTTATAGTTTGTCAAATTGCTTTATTTATTCTAATTAAATTATGTTATATTATGACAACAATACCTTACCTAGCAAATATAAAAAACGTAAACCTTTAATAAAAAACTTAAATTTAAATCTAAAAAAAGACTATTGCATCCAATTAATTTCTGCAATAGCCTAATAATTATGAAAACTTCCATCTTTTAATTCACTATTATATTTTTATTATTTAATCTTTTATTTATAAACTCTTTAGATACCTTATATATTACTGAGAAAGTTGGTATACCTAATAACATTCCTAAAAGACCAAAGGTATTACCTCCAATAAGCATAGCTAACATTACCCATATAGGTGGTAATCCTACTGAACTTCCAACTACTCTTGGATAAATTAAATTACCTTCAATTTGTTGAAGTACAATTATAAATATTACAAACCAAAGTGCTTTCATTGGATCTATTATTAAAATTATAAAAGCAGACGGTATAGTTCCTATAAAGGCTCCGAATATTGGTATTAATGCCGTTACAGCTACTAATACACTAATAAGTAATGCATATGGCATATTTAATATAATCATTCCTATAAAGCATAGTACACCTATAATAATAGCTTCTATAAATTGACCACCAATATAGCTAGAAAAAGATTCATTTGCTACTCTTCCTAAATACATCACCTTATCTGCATAATTCTTCTTACTAAATGCATATAAAACTTTTTTCATACCTAATTGTAATCTTTCTTTATTTAGTAACATATAAATTGAAAAAATTAAAGAAAGTATAAAATTAACTAATCCACTAGTAAAGCCTACTGTAATATTAACTACCCCCGATAAAGATGATACAACTATTTGTCCTGTAAATTGAAGTACTTCCTTCCAAGCTGATAAAAAGTTATTCCATAGTGTACTTAAGATTTCTGTGTTACTTACATATTTATCTATTAAAGCTTCAAAAGATTTTATATATCCAGGTACTGTATCAGTTAAAGTAGACACACTATCAATCAGCTGTGGAATTATAAAGATTATTAATCCGCAAATTACAGCAACTACAGTTATAAAGGTTAAAGCTACTGATAATGGTCTTTTAAGACTAGAATACTTTATATACTTTCTACTATCTAAAAACTTAAATACTCTCTCTTCAAAAATTCTCATAACTAGATTTAATATAAATGCTATAGCTATCCCAATAATAAACGGTGAAATTATTCCTATTATATTTTTCCCACCTGAAATAATATTTTTAAAATTAAAAATTACATAAGCCAGAATAATTGTATATGTAACTAATCCCCAATACTCTTTAAACTTTTCTCCAATAAAATTTTTCAAAGTTTCATAATCCTCCCTTAACATTCTTAAGTTTATTTAAATGATATTATACACCATTTAGGTAGATAAATATATTTTTCAGTCCATTTATACAGTAATTTTAACATTTTATTAATTATTAAGCTGTAATACTTTTAAATAATATAGATAATTTAAACAAAATCACCTTTTTTAAATACTATATAGTATAAAATCTAATGATAGGAGATGATATACATGTCAAGAAGTTGTTGTAATAATAACTCCTGTAATTCGTGCAATGGTAATAGTGCATTAGACTTCGGAAATTCTTGGATTGCTGTACTAGCAATATTTTTAATATTCGGTGGTGGAGGGTTTTCTCAAAGTAGCTTTTGGGGAGACTATAACAAAGTTTTTCGTTGTAGCGGATTTGCTAATGCTTGGTGTGATAATAATAACTCAAATTTTAGTAGCCTTACAGAATCCTCTAATTAAGTTCTGCACTTTTACAAAGCAAAAATATCCTCAGCATTCACGCTGAGGATATTTTACTTTACTATTTAATATTTTCTACTAATTTAACTGTATCTCTAGCAATCATTAATTCTTCGTTAGTAGGAATTACATAAACCTTAACTCTTGAATCATCTGTAGATATTTCTTGAATTTCTCCTCTTGTTTCATTTCTTTCATTATCAAGTTCAAATCCTAAGAATTCTAATCCTTTTAAGCTTTCTCTTCTAGTTAATGAAGCGTTTTCACCTATTCCTGCGGTAAATACTATTACATCAATACCACCCATAACTCCAGCATATGATGCAATTTGAGCTCTTACTTTATAATGGAATACGTCTAAAGCAAGCTTAGCTCTTTCATTTCCTTGCTCTGCTGCATCTCTTACATCTCTGAAGTCTGAAGAAATTCCTGAAATTCCAAGAACACCTGATTTTTTATTTAATAAATCATCAACTTCTTGCATTGTATAACCTTTTTCTTTTATTAAAAATCCAATTACAGATGGATCAATACTACCTGATCTAGTTCCCATCATAACTCCTGCAAGTGGTGTGAATCCCATTGAAGTATCTATTGATTTGCCACCTTTTATAGCTGCTAATGAACAACCATTGCCTAGGTGACAAGTTACTATCTTAAGATCTTTTATATCTTTATTCATAACTTCAGCAACTTTATTTGATACATACTTATGAGATGTTCCGTGGAATCCATATTTTCTTATTCCATAGTTTTCATATAATTCATATGGTAAAGGACATATATATGCTTCCTTAGGCATAGTTTGATGGAATGCTGTATCAAATACACCCACCATAGGTACATTTGGCATTAATTCCATACAAGCTCGTATTCCTATTATGTTTGGTGGGTTGTGTAACGGTGCAAGTGCATTACACTCTTCAACTGACTTTAAAACTTCTTCCGTTAATACCACTGATTCTGAATATTTTTCTCCCCCATGAACTACTCTGTGTCCAACTGCTGCTATCTCATCCATTGACTTTATTACGCCATGCTTTTCGTCGATTAAAGCTTCTAAAACTAATTTAATAGCATCTTTATGATCTTTAATCTCAGCTTTTATTATATATTTTTCTCTACCTTCAACTTTTTGAGTTAATTGAGAACCTTCAATTCCAATTCTTTCAACTAACCCTTGAACCATAGATTCTTCTGTACTCATATCAATTAACTGATACTTTAATGATGAACTACCACAATTGATTACTAACGTTTTCACTTATCTTTCCTCCAAACTGTAAAGCTAATAAATTTAACATACTTTAATAATACAACAAATCCTTGAAAATTGAAAATAATTAATTATTCTTTTTTATCAAAAAAATCTGATAATTTTTTCGTTATTTTATTTATTATTTTGGATAAACTATCATTGTATTAATTCCATATATAAAATTGCTAATAAAAAATTTAACTAGAGAGGAAGTGAATATTTGTAAGGTTTTAAATATTCCTTACTTTTTCAATATGAGTAACGAGAATAACAAGAATCAAAATAGTTTTATAAAACATGCACTTCAAATTCTTCCTGGATTTTTAGTGTGTGTTGTAATAGCTATAGTAAGTAAAATAATAGCTAAACTTTTTCTCCCAACATTAGGTGCAGCTACAATTGCAATAATTATAGGTATAATCGTAGGTAATACTTTTGGTAGAAAAGAGTATTTAAACAAAGGTACTAAATTTTCTGAAGGAACTCTTTTATCTATATCAGTAGTCTTATTAGGTGGAACATTAAATATTAGTCAATTATTAGATTTAGGTATCAGGGGTATACTCTTTATAATTTTGCTTATGCTAATGACATTATTCGGAACTATTTGGGTTGGAAGATATCTAAAGTTTGGAGAAGACTTTGTACTTTTAATGGCTAGCGGTAATGCTGTATGCGGTTCATCTGCAATAGCCTCAACAGCTCCTGTAATTAATGCACATAGTAGGGATAAAGGTATTGCCATTACTATGGTTAATGTAACTGGGACTGTTCTTATGATATTACTTCCACTTTTAACTTCTTTTTTATATAATAATGAAACTTTTAGAACATCAGCATTTTTAGGTGGAATACTACAATCTGTAGGGCAAGTTGTTGCTGCTGGTTCAATGGTAAGTGAACAAGTAAAAGAACAAGCTACTATTTTTAAAATAGTAAGAATTGTATTTCTTGTCGTCGTAGTATTTTTACTTGCAGCTTTAAAGAAGAAAAGTACTGTTAAAGGTGTTGAAGCCGTTGAAGAAGAAATACATAGTCATAATCATCAATCAAGAATAAAGATTCCATGGTATATTATAGGATTCTTTATAACTTGTGCTTTATATTCATTAAATATAATTCCACATAGTCTTACTCATACATTAAAAGAATTAGATAATTTTATAGAAGTTATTGCTTTAGCTGGAATAGGTATGAGAGTATATTTTAAAGATTTAATACAACAAGGTCCTAAAGCTTCAATGTATTGCGTATTTATAGCTCTTATTCAAATAATAAGCGCTATTGTATTAATAGGTGTTTTATTATAAATTTTTAACCATAAATTAATTTTAATATTAATTTATGGTATTTTTTGTTATTTGTTATATAATTATAATAACATCAATTAAAAGGGGGTAAAAGTAAAAGATTAACTTTTACTAAAAGCTATGATTAAATTTAGACTTGCAAGAAAAGGTGATGAAAAAGAAGTTTTAACGCTTATAGATATTGTTTTATCTGAATATGGCCTTAATTTAGAACCTTCTGGTGCTGATTTTGACGTTACAGATATAACAAAATTTTATTTTAATAATAAAGGATGGTTTCAAGTTATTGAAGATGATAATAAAATCATTGGTTCAGTTGGAGTCTACAAGATAAATGACTCAACTTGTGAGCTTAGAAAGATGTATCTTTATAAAGAATATCAAGGCAAAAGCTTAGGAAAAACTTTGCTAAAAAATGCATTGCAATCTGCTCAAAATTTAGGTTATACTACAATGACACTTCAAACAAATTCACTTTTAACAAAAGCTTTACCACTATACGAATCTTTTGGATTTAAAAAAAATAATGATGAAGTTTGTTCAAGATGCGATATTTCAATGCAAAAAGATATAAGGCTTACATAAATAAGCCTTATTATTTTAACTTTATCACTATTTTTGCCCTTCTAATTCTAAATACTGATTAACTATATTTATTTCTTTATCTCTTATTTTCAATAAAAAATTAACTGTAACACTTCCTATGATTAACAATATGGTAGTTATGTAGATATTAACAATCAATAGATATAATATTGCAAATGATACCACTTGAGCAACAGTTGCTGATTTGCTTCTAATATAAATATATTTTCTTATAAATCCAATGGAATCTTTAATAATAAAATACATAAATACGACTCTTACAGACATATTTACAGTTTTTATATATGTTGAATTAATTGTAAAATTCGTATTATTAATTATTTCTACTATTAGTAAATATGTCACTGAAATGAAATACGTTCTTTTAGAACAACATAAATAGCTTCCAATTTTTTTAAAGTTTTTTAATATATTATATTTCTCTTTACTAGCTTTATTTAAAATATTTAATTTATGTCCTATAAATAATGCTCCAACATAAGACACTAAAGCTGTTCCTACAGGTATAATTGCAATAAATATATAAAAAGCCATTTTTGTTATTTCTTCATTTAAAGGAAACATTACAGCTACTGAATCAAAATCTTTAAGTAGACTATATCCTGTTAATGTTGATAAATATACATCTACAAGTATTACTACAAAACATCCTCCAATTGATGACCACAATATATCGTCTAATATTGCTCCTTTTTTAGATACAAAAAATCCACATATTAAACCTAGTATAATCCCTTGGCTCATCCATATCGCTGATGGAACATCCCCTATAGCTAGTGCTACAATAATTAAAGAAGTTAAAGAAGATAGTACTGTATATTTAAACCCTATTTTTAAATATAAAATTGAAATAAAAATAGGTACTATTATATCTAAATATATTGAGTACATAAGTCCAGTAGAAATTGCTACTATACTAACTACAACAAAAAGAGCAGATAGCATAGCCGCTTCGGTTAATTTTTTTGTTTTCAAATCTTTCACCTTCATTTGTTTTTAATTATATAACTTTTAGTATAATACTTATTTAATTAAAAGTTAATAGCTAATATAAATAAAGTACTAAACATCTCTTCTCATTTTCAAAATGAAAGAGCTGCTAATAGCAACTCCTTCATTAATAATATTATTATAACTCTTTGCTTAGTTCTATAAACTTTTCAATATCTTCTTCTATTGTCTTTAAAGAACTTCTCCAGAAATCTTTATCATGAATATCTATTCCCATAACCTTTGTTACATCAACAATCTTATTTTTCCCTGTTATTGAAAGTAAATTTTCGTAATCTTTAGGGAATGAATCTCCCCTCTTAATATATTCTGCATATAGTCCTTTAGCAAATAATAATCCAAATGCATAAGGGAAGTTATAGAAATTGCTATCTACATAATAATAATGAGGCTTCCAAGTCCACATATATGGATGTAAATATTCTGGATCTAATCCATCTCCATAAGCTTCTTTTTGTGCTTTAATCATAAGCTCTTTTATCTCATCTACAGAAAGCGCACTTTCTTTTCTCTTTTCAAAAAGCCAAGATTCAAATAAAAATCTTGAATATATATCTACTATAACTTGTGTTGAATCACTTATTTCACTTTCTAATATTGATAGAGCCTCTTCTTTATCAGCTTCCTTTATCGCTGCTTTTTTAATAATAGTTTCACAGAAAGTTGATGCTGTTTCTGCAATTGGCATTGGATAGTGAGAGTTTAAAGCACTTTCATTTTTTAAACACTCTCCATGGAATCCATGTCCTAATTCATGAGCCATAGTTACAACATCACTAAACGTATTTCCATAGTTTAATAAGAATCTACTTTCTCCTATAAAGTGAAGGTTTGAACAAAATGCCCCTCCCACCTTACCTTCTCTAGGATATACATCTATCCAGCTATTATCAACTGCTTTCTTTGCAAAATTTGCAAGGCTATCGCTAAATGTTCTAAAGTTCTTTTCTACAAACTTAGCTCCTTCTTCATATGAAAATTCCATATCTTTCTCTATTATTGGAGCATACATTTCATAAAATGGTAATCCATTATTATATCCTAATATTTCAGCTTTTCTTCTCAAATATTTTCTAAAGGTAGGCATCGCTTCTCTCATAGCTGAAAGCATTGCATCTAAAGATTCTTTATCCATTCTTGAATTTACAAGTGTTTGCTCTAATGGAGACTCATATCCCCTAAACTTACATATAGTTAATACTTCACCTTTTATTGCATTTAATGCTGCTGCTACACCTTCTTCAATCTTTTTATATGACTCAATTTCAGCTAAATATGCCTTCTTTCTTACATCTTTATTATTGTCATAAGCCATATTTAAAACTACTGTAAGAGGTAACTCCTTCATTTGTCCATCCTCTTCAATATTCACTTTATGATTTGAAATTAAATTATTTTTTAACTTTAACCATGCAGTTGATCCTGTATTTTGCATATTAGCAATTATACTCTCTTCTTTATTAGATAAAAGATATTTAGATTTTTCAACAATACTTGTTAAAATAAATTTATGTTCTTTCAATTTTTCTGAAGATTCAATAGCTTCATCTAGATTTTTTAATGTACTTATCCATTTATTTAATTTTGTTTCTGCTTCAACTATATTAGTTAATTTATCGTCTAAAATATCTGAATATTTTAATGCCACACCATTTGTTGTATCTGCACTAATAGTTAAATGAATAAATGCACCTAGTCTATTTGTTATATTTTCTAAATTAGTATAAAAATCAATATACTCTTCAAGTTTTTCCACTTCATTTTCATTATTTTTTACTGTTTCATTTGTCCAATCATTAAAGTTTGTAATTAAATTATCTACCTTTTCTAAATCTCTTTTAAACTCATCAGAATCAAATGATTTATATATTTCTTCTAAACTCCATTTTAATTCCATATTTTTCTCCCCAATCTTTTTAAATTTCATAAGCAGCATTCTATTTCTACTTATTAGGTATATTATATCATTTAAACTACAAAAATCCATATTTTGAAATAATTATGATAAATTATCTATCAAAAAAGAGGATGTCCAAAAACATCCTCCTAAAATTTATCTTTTTTTCTTTAATTGTAGCTTTTCTATCCAACCTTTTTCATAAATAAGTGATATATAACCTATTATTGACATAATTAATGCACCTAAGCAGTCAACTATTAAATCTTTCATAGTATCAACTAAAGCTGCTCTTCCAAGTAAATCTACTCCACCTTCTAGTGCAAATTTTTGCATATTTAATCCTAAAAGACCATCAAAAGTAAACTCATATATTTCCCAAAACACTCCAAGAGTTACTGCAAAGCAGAATGAAAATATAACAACAAATAATGGACTTAAATTAATAGGTACTGTTTCTGTTTTATTTAATAAAGTTACAAAAGAAAATCCTAATGCACCTAGCATAGCTCCACTAAAAGTATGCAGTATAGTATCCCAATGTGGTACATTATAATAAAAACTCTTTACTTCTCCTAAATATATTGCACAATATAAGAATATTGTATAAAGAATTAGCATATTTGAAGGTATTTCTATTTTAAATTTACGTTCAAATACCCCTGGTAAAAACATTGCAACAACACCTAAAATACATTGAGATAAAATAAGTACATAATCATTTTTTGTTCTTGCAAATGGATCACTTGGGTTCATTACTGATGGAGCTGCAATCATAGCCCATACTAAAAATATAATTGTTAAAATAAGCGAAATAAGTACGAAATAATTAAATGTCTTCTGATAATTTATTTTTTTACCTTTCAAATTTTTCCTCTCCTTATTGTTTATTATGTATAAAACACCTGATTCAATATAATATAACAATTTTCATCAAAAGTAAAATATGAAATTTTAGTTAATTAAAAAAAAGTAACATATAAGAACCTCTTACATGTCACTTTTAAAATTTTTTTAATAATTTTCTATAAATACCTCAAAGTAACCTTGTGGATGCAAACATGCCGGACATGCCTTAGGTGCCTCATTTCCTTCATAAATATACCCACAATTATTACATTTCCATAATACTGATTCTTCTTTCTTAAATACAGAATCATTTTCTATATTTTCCAATAATTTTCTGTATCTTTTTTCATGTCTAAATTCAACTTCTGAGATTCTTTCATAAGCAATTGCTATATCTAAAAATCCTTCTTCTCTTGCAACTCTAGCAAACTCCGGATAATCAGCACTCCACTCCTCATGTTCTCCATTAGCAGCTGCTTTTAAATTTTTCGCTGTTTCTCCATGTAGTGCTACTGGATATGATGCTGTTATTTCTATAGCTTCATCTGCAAATTCATCCTTTAAGAATTTATAAAATCTCTTCGCATGTTCTTTTTCCTGTTCTGCGGTCTCCATAAATATATTCGCTATTTGAACATATCCTTCTTTTTTAGCTGTACTAGCATAGTAAGTATATCTAGTTCTAGCTTGACATTCTCCCGCAAATGACTTTAATAAATTTTCTGCTGTTTTTGTTCCTTTTAACATTGTTAAAACCACTTCCTTTTATACCATTTTATAGTTATATTTTACCATTTATAGTTATGTTTTGAAATACTATCTATTTATAAAAACTAGGTATTACTTATTTTTTTCTAGTTTATCTAGCTTCTTATTATATAAAAACATATAAAATGATGCTCCAAATATAATTAAATACCCTATTACACTTAAATAATCTGGTAATACTCCAAAAATAACTAAACTTATTATTGCAGAGAATATTATATTAGAATAATCAAAAATAGATATTTCTTTTGAAGGTGCATATTTATATGCTAATGTTACCCCAAATTGTCCAATACTTGCAAAAATCCCCGCTAATATTAAATATACTAATTGAATCATGGTCATAGACTTATAAACTACAATCATAAATGGGAAAATTACAATAGTTGAGAATAATGAAAAATAAAATACTACCGTATAATGTTTTTCTTTCCCTCCTAAAACTCTTAGACAAGTGTACGCTGCCGCAGCACAAATTGCTCCAAGTACGCCTAATAATGATGGAATTATATCTAAATTAAAAGTAGGTTTTATTATAAATAACGCACCTAAAAATGCAATAATTATTGCAATACTCTGTTTTATATTTATTTTTTCTTTTAAAAATAATGCTGAAAAAATTATTACAAAAAATGGGCTTAATTTATTCAACATATTAGCATCTGATAAAACTAACTTATCTATTGCATAAAAATTCAATACTATTCCTATAGTTCCAAATATCGATCTTAATATTAAAATCTTTTGGCTATCCTTTTTTCCAAAAAAACTCTCCTTATTCTTTATAATAAATATTGCTGCAATTATACATGAAACAAGATTTCTAAAAAAAGTCTTTTGAAATGATGGCAAGTCCCCTGCTAGCTTTACAAATGCAGACATCATAGCAAATCCAAAAGCAGATGCTATTATAAATATTATACCTTTCGTCCTATTACTTAGTTCACTCATACTGTTACTCCTTTAATATTTAATTTTCTACATTAATATAATAACTAAAATAACTTATAAATCAAACTTTTAACTTTAAAATATCTATAAATAAAAATAAAGTGGAAACCCACTTTATTTTTATTACTATTTCAAACTTTAAAGCTTTCTTATATAATCCTCTGTTAATCTAAATGTTGTCCATTCATCCATAGAAATTGCTCCTAATCCCTTATAGAATTTCTTTGAAGGTTCATTCCAATTTAAACAGACCCATTCCATTCTTTTACATCCCTCTTCTCTTGCAAGCTTACCTAATATCTTAAATATTTCTTTTCCTAATCCCATACCTCTATATTCTGATCTTATAAATACATCTTCTAAATAAAGTCCTGAAGTGCCTGTAAAAGTAGAGAAATTATAAAAATAAACTACATATCCTATAGGATTCTCATCTTTCTCAACTATTAAAACTTCTGCTCTTCTTTTTTCAAAAACGTATTTTTTAAGTGACTCTTCTGTTGCGTCTACAGCATTAGATAATTTTTCATACTCAGCTATTTCTTTAATAAATCCTAAAATTAATGATAAATCATTTTCACTTGTTTCTCTTAGTGTAAACCCCTCAATATTTGTATTATATCTTCTCATGTTATCCCCCTGTGCGCAATATAAATATCTTCAAATGATATCTAAATTCTAATTAAAATATCATTTATATCATTACTAACTTTTAATCTTTCACTGTATACCCATTCTACATCAAATTCTAATGAAAATATTTTTGAGAATGAGTAGTACATACTTATTTCTTGATAATAAATTTCTAAAGCTTCTAAGTTGCCTTTATAACATTCTGGTTTAAATAATTTCTTTTCTTTATTTATAAATAACTCATCAACATATTTTAAAAAGGTCTCCATAAGACTTTCATTTTTAACATCAAAAGGAACTTTTAACAAATCCCATTGAATATCTTCCTTTAAGTTATATCTTTTAATAGCTTCTAATACAATTAGATAATCATTTATATCCATCTTTCGATAATAATTAAGTTTTTCTTCTCTAGTACTCCACAATGCTAACTTCTCTTTTAATGGTAGATTCTTTATATTTAGAATAGCCTCTGAAGGACCAACTACAGCTTTCTCTATTGGTTTATCTATACTCTCTATCTTTTCCTTTATGAAATCAGCTGTATCTCCTACTGAAGCTACATATCCAACATCATATATTCCTTTTCTTCCCGCTCTTCCTGCTACCTGTTTTACTTCTTGAGATGTAAGTTCTCGTATTTCCTCTCCATCAAATTTTCTTATAGACATAAATACGATTCTTCTTATAGGTAAATTTACTCCCATTCCTATTGCATCTGTTGTAACAAGAACTTTAGTATCTTTATTTATAAACTGATTATATTGCATTCTTCTAACTTCAGGTGGTAAATCACCATATATTATACTAGCTTTAATACCTAGATTAGAATATTCTGATGCAATTTCTAAAACTCGCTTTTTAGAGAATACTACTATTGCATCTCCCTCCTGCGCATCTCTAATATTGAAATTCTTATATTCTACTTCTAAAGGAACATTTCTTGTATACTCCTTTATTTCATAATCATCTTTACAATCCTTTAATATCTTTTCAAGTAACTCCTTAGTATTAAGTGCTCCACAAACATGAATTTCTTTACATCTTAAACCTAATAAAGCTCTAGTCCATGCTGCCCCTCTTTGAGAATCACCAATCATTTGAATCTCATCTATTACTGCAATATCATATTCTTCTCTTAAATTAAGTTTTTCAATTGTACATGATAAATGAGTTGCACCTTCTTTAATTATTTCTTCCTCTCCTGTAGCTAAGTTACAAACAACCCCTTCACTGTTAAGCTTTTCAAAGTTTTCTAAAGCTAATATTCTTAAAGGTGAAAGATATATTCCCTTTCTAGCTGTTTTTAATCTCTCTATAGCATTAAATGTCTTACCTGTATTTGTATCACCTAAATGAATAAAGAATTTTCTTTCTATATTTCTAGCATTTATATATTCATTTTTAGGATTATCAGGAAAATTCTTTTCAAACTCCTCTGCTATTATATTAGGAATATGATGTTTTGTAAGTACAGTAATAAATCCAGAGTTTATTAATAAATTATAATTTCCCCTTACAACTTGATAATAGTCAAAATCTGTTCCATTTTTTTTATTATATGATTCAAGTATTCTCTTAGCTGTCTCTTCAAGAAGTTCCTCATACCTCTCTAAAACAACATCATATTCTTTAAACCCTTCAGTTTCCATTTCCAATAGTGTCTTTATTTTTTTCCTTATTGCTGCTTCATGTTCAAAAAGAGCCCCTGCCTTAGAGTGATGAACTATTTCTTCTATTTGAGTAATTTGACTTTTTAATTTTTTAAATTCTCTTTGTGCTGCGTTTTTTTTCATATACTCCCTCCATAAGGATTTTATTAATATATTTATATTGTACAACAAATAAGGGCCGTTTCAAAACAGCCCTTAAAATTTTTGTTAAAACTTTACACTTGATACTTGCCTTACCATATCTAATTCTTTTTCAGACTCTACTTGGATTAATGTTTCGTTCCAATTTTTATCAAACTTAATCTTAAATACTTCAACATCAGCCTTATTACTTACTGGTGCCATTGTTACATACTCAGTTTTATTAATCAGTTTTTGTTCTAAAATTTGATAGTCAATTTTATTTCCGTTTTCATCATGAAAAGTCATTATCTTTTGTTCCAAAATTATCACTCCTTCATCAATAATATTAGTATTGTTCAAAACCTATAAAAATTATAGCTTTAAATTTTATTTATTTTCAAAAAAATTAGAGCTACCTTCTTTGATAGCTCTAACCTTTTATTCTAAAACTTTTATATTTTCCCCATCACTTTCTAGAATGATAGTTCCTTCAAAATCAGTTCTAAGTAAATTAATATTATTCTTTTCTAATAGCTCTAGTATTTCCTTATGAGGATGTCCATAATCATTTCCTTCTCCAACTGGAATAACTGCAATATCTGGTGAAACTTCTTTTATAAAGTCTTCTGATGAAGAAGTAGTACTACCATGATGGCCTACCTTTAATACATCAGCATCAATATTTTCTCCATTAGCAATAACTTGCTTTTCTACAAGTTTCTCTGCATCTCCAGTAAATAAGAATGAATTCTCTCCAAAAGTAATCTTCATAATAGGAGAATAATCATTTAACTCATTATATTTATCATCTACTGGTGAAAAAATTTCTACTTTAGTACCATCTCCTAAATCTATCTTAGATCCATCTCCAGCTTTAATAGTAGTTATTTTTAATCCTTCATTTGTAACAGCATTTATCATTTTTTCAAAAGTCTTAGTAGTATGCTCAACCTTTGGAGAATAAAAGTTTTTAACCTCAAATGCATCAAAAATTTCATCCATTCCACCTATATGATCTTCATGAGGATGAGTTGCAATAACGTGGTCTATAGTTGTTACTCCTATTCCTTTAATATATTCTACTAAGCTGTCTGCCGACTTATTTGGTCCTGCATCTATTAATAAATTTTTACCATTAACTTGTACTAAAGTTGCATCGCCTTGTCCAACATCGATATAGTGAACCTTCATAGTACCAATAGCGCCTGTAGTTGTATTTTTTAATTCTCCACCAAATGCTATAGTTACTAAAGCAATAATCGCAAAAATCACTGTTGTAATTAATTGAGCCTTTTTGTTTCCTTTGTGCTTCTTCATAGCCTTATCATAGCTATTTTTCAATTTCTTATTATTCATTTAAATCTTTATCCTTCCTATAGTATACGTAAAATAATTTTACATTGTAAATATAAAACTGTCTAGTATAGTTAAAAATCAACTAAATAAAGGAGATGTAAAAAACACCTCCTTCATTTATAACTATGCAGTTACTTCATCAATCATTATATCATCATCCGAATAATATTTTTCTTCATCAAACTCATTTTCACTTTTACTTACGATAAGTGTACATATACAATCCCCAAATACATTTATTGTAGTTCTACACATATCTAGTATTCTATCTACACCCATAATAAGCCCTATACCTTCTACAGGTAATCCAACAGTTCTTAAAACCATAGATAACATTACTAGCCCAACTCCTGGCACTGCAGCAGTTCCAATAGATGCAAGTGTTGCAGTAACTATTACAGCCATTATTTGTCCTATTCCTAATTCAATTCCATATATTTGAGCTATAAAGACAGTTGCAGCTCCTTGCATTATAGCTGTCCCATCCATATTTATTGTTGCTCCTAAAGGTATTGTAAAAGATGATACCTTATTACTTACTCCGGAATCATCCATTGCCTTTTTTGTAACAGGTAATGCAGCCCCACTTGATGCCGTTGAAAAAGTTACAGCTGCAACTTTAGCGAATCTTTTAACAAATGGTACAATGTTTAATCCTGTAAATGCTTTTAATAATCCAGAATATACAACTACAGCATGAACAGCTAAAGCTAATAAAACAACTATCATATATTTAACTAATGATCCAAAAGCTTCAAATCCTGTTGTTGCAAAAGTATTTGCTATTAGTCCAAATACTCCAAAAGGTGCAATAGCCATTACTATATTAACCATTTTTAAGCAAACCTCATTTAAACTTAGCATAAAGGTTTTTACAGGCTTAGCCTTTTCACCTAATATACTTATAGTAGCCCCAAATAAAATTGAGAACGAAATTATTTGAAGCATGTCCCCATCTACCATAGCTTTAATTGGGTTTGTTGGAATTATGCTTATTATTAAATCAGCTATGCTTTGACTTTCTCCTATTGTAGGTTCTTGAAGAACTAAACTTGACATATCTAATCCTACTCCTGGATTAATTAAAAATCCTAGTCCTATAGCAATAGATATAGCAACCGCTGTTGTAAATAAATAAAATACTACTGTTTTGCCCCCAATTCTTCCTAAGCTCTTTATATTTGCAAGTGATGCAACTCCACAAGTTATAGATGCAAACACTAATGGAACTACAAGCATCTTAATAGCACTAATAAATCCTGTTCCTAAAACTTTTAAGATTCCATTTAAAAATACTGTATCTTTTATAAATCCACTTGGTAAAGCTCTAATTGCTAATCCTAAAAGTAATCCTAGCCCCATTCCTATAAATATTTTGGTAGTTAATCCTATTTTATTTTTCATAAAATTCCCCCTTTTTATTTTGCTTATATCTATATATTACCACATAAATGCATAATTTCAAATTTTTTATTCATTTTTCTAAAAATTAAATTCTATTTCCTATTTTATTCATCTTAATATTATATATATATTTAGCATTTATTCTTCATTTTGAAGCTATATTTAAAATTTACTTTTCTTTTTATAATATTATAAATATTATTTTATGAAATTTTATTTTCTATAACTTTCATTTCTCAAAATAAACTTTTCCTGTTAAATAAACCTTTTTTTGTAGTATTTTCTATATTTAGCTTGTTTTATTAAAGATACTTCTCTTTTTTATGCTATAATATTATCTATAAATACATATATAAAGGAACTTTTTAATTATGAATATTTTTAAATCTTTTTTAGAATTTCTTCCTTATCCAGTTTGGATAGAAGACATAAATACTAAAATAATATTCTTAAATAAATCTTATGAAAATTTATATAATACAAAATATAGTGATATCATAGGTAAGACAAATAAAGAAGTTTTTCCCAAAGTAACTGCAACATTATATGATAACCAAATAAAAAGATGTATATCAGAAAAGAAGAGTATAACTTTTAATGTTAATATAGATAATATTTTTGTTGAGTGCATAATCTTTCCTTTATTAAATTCACATAATGAAATACATTCAATAGCCGGCATTATATTACCTATAAAAGATAAATTAAAAAGAGAAGAAGAGTTAAAAAAACAAAAAGATATATTAAAAACTATAATAGATTCTTTACCAGAAGCTATATTCTACAAAGATAAAGATTGTAAATTTATCGGCTACAATAAAAACTTTAGTGACTTTTATGAAAAGCTTGGAGTTTATGATTTAATAGGCAAATCTGATTTAGAAATATATCCAAATAAAGAAATTGCAAAAAAATTTCTTGAGCAAGATAAAGAAATTATGAAGACAAAGAAAGCAAAGTCTTCTCAATACTCTATATCTTATAAAAATGGTGATGTTAAATTTGAAGAAAACCTTAAAGTTCCTGTCATTAATGAAGATGGTGATGTTTGGGGAATTGTAGGCCTTTCTAGAGATATTACAGATAGAAAAAAATTAGAGAACAAACTAAGATATTTAAGCTATACTGATTATCTTACTGGTTTGTATAATCGTTCTAGCTTCAAAGAAAAACTAAACAAATATAATCAAGAAAAATATCTTCCTCTCGGAATAATAATGGGTGATGTCAACGGTTTAAAAATAGTTAATGATACATTAGGCCATCTAGAAGGTGATAAACTTCTTATAAGCATCGCTAATGTATTAACAGATGTTTGTTCAACAAAAGGTTCTGTCTTCCGTTGGGGTGGAGATGAATTTATGATTCTTTTACCAAATAGCAATGAACAATTATGCGAAAATATAATGAGAGAAATTTTACACAAATGCGAAGATAGTGATTATAAATTTATTCAATTAAGTATAGCACTAGGCGAATCTGTCAAAAGTTCTATATCTCAAAATATATATGATTGTATAAAAGAAGTAGAGGAAAAAGTATATAGAAGAAAATTGTTAGATAAAAAAAGTATACGAAGTTCTATAACAGATTCTTTAATAAAAAGTCTTCAAGAAAAAAATACTGAAACTGAAGAACATACTGAAAGAGTAACTACATACGCTTCTTCCTTAGGAGTTGTGCTCAACCTTAAAGCTTCAGAGTTAGATGAACTCTTTTTAGTTGCTAAGTTCCATGATATAGGTAAAATAGGTATACGTGAAGATATACTTTTAAAACATGGAAAGTTAACATACGATGAATTTATTATAATGAAAACCCATTCTGAAAAAGGCTATAGAATACTTCAAGCTATGGGCGAACTTGAAAATGTAGCTAAATGTGTTTTATGCCATCATGAAAAATGGGATGGTACTGGCTACCCTCTAGGACTTAAAGAGCAAGAGATACCTCTTATATCACGAATAATTTCTATTGCAGATGCTTATGATGTTATGAGAAGTGAGCGTACATACAAGAAACCAATGAGCAAAGAAGATGCTATTTTAGAGTTAAAAAATTATTCTGGTTCTCAATTTGACCCTTTTTTAGTTGATACTTTTATAAATTATGTTTTAAATAATATTTGATTTATCTATAATCAAAAGATAAGGAGATTAATTATGGACAATATTTTAACTACTGAATTGAATAATTTCAAATTGTTATACCCAAACATTGAATTTTATTTTTTCGAAGAAATTGACTCTACAAATAATTTTTGTAAAAGTTTAGCTAATAAAGGCTTCGATAAACCAACTTTAGTATTAAGTGATAAACAAATATGTGGTAGAGGAACAAAAGGTAGAAACTGGCTTTCACCTAAAAATAAAGGACTATGGTTTTCTCTCTTATTAAAACCAGACTTTTCTACTAAATTTCTAAGTATTATCCCTATTTTAACAGCTACTGCTATATATGAGACTCTGTTAGAATTTGATATTAAAGCTACTATTAAGTGGCCAAACGATATTTTTATTAAAGATAGAAAATTAGGTGGTATTTTAACTGAGAGCAATATTTCCAACGAAAAAATAGACTATTTAATAATTGGTATCGGTATTAATATAAATTTAGATATAACCGATTTTAACTTAGAACTTCAAAACAAGGCTACCTCACTTAAAATTGCTTATGGAAATGATTTTAATAGGTTTAAGATTCTTAATACTTTCATAAAAAAATTCAGCAATATATATTCAGATATTACCGAAGATAAGATAATTTCTATATTAAAAATTTATAAAGCTAACTCCTGTATTTTAAATAAAGAAGTCAGCTTACATTATAATAATACATATGAAATTGTAACTCCTATCGATATTGCCAATGATGGAAGCCTATTAGTAAAAGACTCTAATAATATAATAAAGCAAATTTACTCTGGTGAAGTTTCTCTTAGATTTTAAGAGAAACTTCTAAATCTTTTATATCGCTCGTCTAAAAGAGTATTTATTGTTTTACTCTTCAAAACTTCTAATTCTTTTATTAGCTCTACCTTTATATTTTTAGCAACACTTTCTATATCATTGTGAGCTCCACCTTTAGGCTCTTTAATGACTTTTTCAATTATATTTCTCTCTAAAAGCTCATAAGATGTAATCCCCATATTTTCTGCAACTTCTTTCGATTTTGTTGCATCTTTTAATAATATAGATGCAAAACCTTCTGGTGATAAAATTGAATACACAGAGTTTTCTAACATCCAAACTCTATCTCCAACAGCTAATGCAAGTGCTCCGCCACTTCCACCTTCACCAATTATAATTGATATTATAGGGACCTTAATTTTAGAAATCTCCATTAAATTTCTAGCTATAGCTTCTCCTTGCCCTCTCTTTTCTGCTTCAACACCACAATAAGCTCCTGCTGTATTTATAAAACAAATTATAGGTCTATTAAACTTTTCAGCTTGCTTCATAAATCTTAATGCTTTTCTGTATCCTTCTGGGTGGGGAGAACCAAAATTTCGTTCTATATTTTCTTTTAAATCTCTTCCCTTTTGCATCCCTATTACAGTGACTGGTTCATTTTCTAAAAAAGCAATACCGGCTACCATAGCCTTATCCTCTTTATAAGCTCTGTCTCCATGAAGCTCTATAAAATCTTTAAATATTATATCTATATATTCAAGTGTAGTAGGCCTTTCAATCATTCTCGCTGTTTCAACCCTACTCCAAGCTTTAATGTTTTTGCTCATAGTTACGCCTCCTTGTATCCATGAAGCTTTAAAAGTTTATATAAAGTTCTTTTCATATCTTCTCTCTTAACTATTTTATCAACAAATCCATTTTCTAATAGAAACTCTGCACTTTGGAAGTCATCAGGTAACTTTTCTTTTAATGTTCCTTCAATAACCCTTCTTCCAGCAAATCCAACCAATGCTTTTGGTTCGGCTAAAATTATATCACCTAACATGGCAAAACTTGCGGTAACACCTCCTGTTGTAGGGTCTGTTAATACTGTAATATATAAAAGCCCTTCATCATTATGCTTTGCAATAGCACTACTTACCTTGGCCATCTGCATAAGCGAGAAAATACCTTCCTGCATTCTAGCACCACCAGAGGTAGTAAAAATTATTATAGGTAATTTCTCTTTTGTAGCCTTTTCAATTGCTAATGTTATTTTTTCTCCCACAGCAATCCCCATACTCCCCATAAGAAAGTTTGAATCCATTACAGCTATTATATTTTTTATTCCATTTATTTTGCAGTCACCTGTAATTACCGCTTCAATTAGCCCACTTTTCTCTCTATTACTTTTTAACTTTTTCTCGTATCCATCAAAGTTCATAGGATTTCTTGATGAAATACTAGAGTTAAATTCATTGAAAGACCCTTTATCACATATTTGATCTATTCTCTCATAAGCTCCCAATCTAAAATATCCGCCACAGTGATTACAGATTTTATAGTTTTCTTCTAATACTTTTTTGTATAATATTTTTCCACAATTTCCGCATTTAACCCATGTACCATCTGGAACTATCGGTAAATCTAAAGCTTCTTCTTTAGTTAAATTTACTACTCCGTACTGTCTTTTCTTAAAAATACCCATAATAATCACCATACTATAAATTATATTCTGTACTTATAAATGAAGTATCAAAAATACCTAATTTAAATCTTTCATTGTTTAATATGTCTATCTGAAAATCTATATTGCATTCCACTCCTTGTATTACAAACTCATCTAAAGCTCGAATCATTTTATTTATAGCCTCTTCTCTATTATTTCCATGAACTATCACTTTAGCTATCATTGAATCATACACCGGTGGTATTGTATATCCTGGATACACCGCTGTATCTACCCTAATACCATTCCCCCCTGGCACATTTAAAAACTCAATTTTTCCAGGAGAAGGTGCAAAATTCTTATTAGGATTTTCTGCATTTATTCTACATTCTATAGAGTGACCTTTAACATTTATATCTTCCTGAGTTATTGATAGTTCCTCCCCATTAGCTATTCTCAATTGTTCTTTAACTATATCTACTGAAGTAACCATTTCTGTTACTGGATGCTCTACCTGTATCCTTGTATTCATTTCCATAAAATAAAAGTTCTTATGTTTATCTACTAAAAACTCAATTGTTCCAGCATTTGTATACCCTACTGCTTTAGCAGCATCTACTGCAGCTCTTCCCATCTTTTCTCTTAACTCATCAGAAAGTATAGATGATGGTGCTTCTTCTAATAATTTTTGATTTCTTCTTTGAACAGAGCAATCACGTTCACCTAGATGAACTACATTCCCAAAACTATCTGCAAGTATTTGAAATTCAATATGTCTAGGATTCTCTATAAACTTTTCCATATATACTGAATCATCACCAAAATTAATTTGTGCTTCAGATTTAGCAGTAAAAAATGAATTTTCAAGTTCATCTTCTTTATGAACTATTCTAATCCCTTTACCTCCACCACCAGCTGAAGCTTTTATCATAACTGGATAGCCAATTCTCTTAGCTTCTATTTTGGCTTCCTTAAAAGATTTTACCAGTCCATCACTTCCTGGAACAATTGGTACTCCAGCCTTACTCATAATTTCCCTTGCTTTTGATTTATTCCCCATAAGATTTATAACTTCACTACTTGGTCCTATAAACTTTATATTACATTCTTCACATATAGCTGCAAATTCTGCTTTTTCAGATAAAAAACCAAATCCAGGATGAATCGCATTGCATTTAGTTATAACTGCAGCACTTATTATATTGCTTTCATTTAAATAGGAGTCTTTTGACTTAGGAGTACCAACACAAATAGACTCATCAGCTAATTGAGTATGCATAGCTTCCTTATCTGCTTCAGAATATATTGCAACAGTCTTTATTCCCATTTCCTTACAAGCTCTTATTACTCTTACAGCAATTTCACCTCTATTAGCTATTAATACCTTTCTTATCATAAAACACCTCTTTATCTTAACCTATCATAAATGTTAATTCAGCTTCACAAGCCTTTTTACCATCTACATATGCTATTCCTTTACCAATACCTGCTACTCCTCTAATTTTAGTTAATTCAACCTCTAGAGTTAAAATATCACCAGGCACAACTTTTTTTCTAAATTTAGCATTATTTATACCACCAAAATAAGCTATTTTTCCTTTAAACTCTTCTCTTTTTAAAAGAGCAACAGCACCTGCTTGCGCTAAAGCCTCTACTATCAATACTCCAGGCATAACCGGTTCTACTGGAAAATGTCCTTGAAAGAAATATTCATTCATAGTAACATTTTTTATTGCAACTATTTTATTTCCTTCTAAACTTTCAACCTTATCTATTAAAAGAAAAGGATATCGATGCGGAATTATCTCCATAATTTCTTTTATATCCATAACTAATCTCCTTAGACTATTTAATTTTAAATATAGTCATACCAAACTCTACTATATCTTCATCTTTTCTTAATACTTCAACTATCTCACCATCAAAATCTGAAGTGATTTCATTCATAATCTTCATAGCTTCAACTATACAAAGTACATCTCCCTTTTTTACTTTAGATCCAACCTCAACATAAGGCTTACCACCTGGTGTTGAAGATGAATAAAATGTACCAACTAAAGGTGACTTAACTTCTTTTAACTCTATATCGATAATATTATTACTTTCTTCTTCCACTACTAATTCTTTTTTAGGTATAGATTTTGAATTAGTATTTCCAACATTAACTTCTTCTTTGTTATTTATTTCTTTAAAACTTACTTCATCATTTTTACTCAATTTCAATTTAAAACCATCATTTTCTAGTTCAAATACTCTTATACTAGATGAATCTATTTCATGTATTAGTTCTTTTATTTTGTTATAATCTAGCACTATAAATTCTCCCTCCATTTTTTAAATATAAGGGCTCCATTATGTCCTCCAAATCCTAATGAGTTTGACATTGCATAATCATACTCTTTTCTTATACCTTCATTAACAACTAAATTTAAGTCACATTCTTCATCTTCATTTTTATAATTTATAGTTGCTGGAATAAAGTCCTCCTCTAATGATTTAATTGATATTATAGCTTCTATAGCTCCAGCTGCTCCTAAAAGATGACCTGTCATTGACTTAGTAGAACTTACGTATATATTTTTATAATCTTCTCCAGTTGCTTTTTTAACTGCTAACGTCTCAACCTTATCATTAATCTCTGTAGATGTACCATGAGCATTTATATAACCAATATGCCTTGAAGAAATATCTGCATCTTTCATCGCTTGAATCATAGCTCTTGCTGCTCCATCTCCATCACTACTTGGTGATGTAATATGATATGCATCACATGTAGTACCGTATCCTACTACTTCAGCATAAATTTTAGCACCTCTTTTTAATGCACTATCTAAATCTTCTAAAATTAATGCCCCTGCACCTTCCCCCATAACAAATCCATTTCTATCCTTATCAAAAGGTATAGATGCTCTATCCTTATCCTCACTTCTGCTCAAAGCAGTAAGTGACTGGAACCCTGCAATTCCGAAAGGTGTAATTGAAGCTTCAGAACCACCAGCAATAATTACATCTAAATAACCATCCTTAATACTTCTATAAGCTTCACCTATAGCATGTGTAGAGGTTGCACATGCAGAATTTAAACTTAAACAACTACCTAAAATCCCATGCTCTATAGCTATTGTTCCAGCTGCAATATTAGCAATTCCCATTGGTATAGTAAGTGGTGATACTCTACTTGGCCCTCTATCTTTTAGTGTATTGATTTGATTTTCTATAGTACCTATTCCACCTATACCACTACCAAATACAACTCCAACTCTTTCTTTATCTATATTACCTAACTCAAGCTTACTATCTTTTATAGCTTCATTAGATGATATAACAGCAAATTGAGTGTACTTATCCATCCTTTTTGCATCTTTTTTTCCTATATAATCTTCTACATTAAAATTTTTAACTTCTGCTGCTAGCTTAACTTTAAAATCTTCTGTATTAAAATAAGTAATCTGTTCTATACCATTTTTATTCTTTTTTACATTGTTCCAAAATTCACTTACTGAATTTCCTATTGGCGTTATTGCTCCCATTCCTGTAACTACTACTCTTCTTTTCATAAGAAACTCCCTTCTAGTTCATAACCATTCCACCATCAACACTAATTACTTGCCCAGTAATGTAGTTAGATAAATCAGAAGCTAAAAACAATACTAAATTTGCTACTTCTTTTGGTTCTCCTATTTTTTTCATAGGAATACTTTGGATTATGCTCTCTTTAACTTTCTCTGGTAAACCCTTTGTCATATCAGTTTTTATATAGCCCGGCGCAACTACATTTACATTAACATTTCTTGTTGCTAACTCTCTTGCAATCGATTTTGAAAACCCTATTACTCCAGCTTTCGACGCTGCATAATTACATTGACCTGCATTCCCTGATATACCAACTACTGATGATATATTTATTATTTTTCCATATCTTTGCTTCATCATAATTCCAGAAACAGCCTTTGTAGTATTAAAAACTCCTTTTAAGTTCACATCTATTACTGAATCAAAATCCTCTTCTTTCATTCTGAGAATTAAGCCATCCTTAGTTATTCCTGCATTATTAACTAAAATATCTATGCTCCCAAGGCTTTCCTTTGCTTCTTTAATGAATTCATCAACTTCTCCTCCGTTGCTTACATCGCACTTTCTAGTAAACACTTTAACACCTAGTTCTTTTAACTCATTAATCAAGCTACTTAAATCTTCATTTTCTTTTCTATAATTTATAGCTATATTGGCTCCATTTTTCGCCAAAGTTATAGCTATTTCCCTTCCTATACCTCTTGTGGCTCCAGTAATAACTGCATTTTTATTATTAAGCATTCAAATCACCTACTCCCTCTAATGTTTTATTTAAAGACTTAAGATCTTCAACATTAAATATATTTACTTTAGCTTTATTAGCTCGAGCTATTTCTTTAATGAAACTACTTAATGTTCTTCCTGGCCCTATCTCTATAAATGTATCAATTCCCATATCAATCATTTTTTCTATTGTCTCTCTCCATCTAACAGACGACTTAACTTGCTTCCCAAGAATATCCTTTATATCATCATCTTTTTTTATTTCTTCCGCTGTAACATTATTTATTACAGGTATTTTTATATTACTAAAACTTATGTTACTAAGTTCTTCTTTCAATTTAATAGCTGCCGGCTCTAATAATACAGTATGGAAAGGTCCAGATACTTTAAGACTTATAGCTCTTTTTGCTCCATATTCTAAACAAAGATTAGCTGCAAAATTCACTGCTTCCAACTCTCCACCTATTACAATTTGGTTTGCTGTATTATAATTAGCAATTTGAACTATACCTTTATCCTTAGACATCTCTATAGCTTCTTCTATTTTTTCTATAGATAATTCCATAATTGCAGTCATTGCACCAATACCTAAAGGAACAGCTTCCTGCATATACTTTCCTCTCTTTTTTACTAATGCTACTGCCTCTTTAAAAGATATGGCCCCTGAGGCAACAAGCGCTGAATATTCTCCCAAGCTTAATCCAGCAACTACCTCAGCTTCAATGCCTTTATTTTTTAGTACTTCTAAAGCCGCAATAGACATAGTAAGTATTGCAGGCTGAGTATTTTCAGTAATATTTAACTCTTCAGCATCACCATTAAAAGTTAAGTTCTTTAAATCAAAATCTAATACTTCATTAGCATCATCAAAAATTCTTTTTGCTTCTTGGAAATTTTCATATAACTCTTTTCCCATTCCTACATACTGTGAACCTTGCCCTGAAAATACAAATGCTACTCTCATATGTCCTCCTTATTTTATAAGGCTTTTCTTAACTCCTCATATTCATTAAATATCTCTTCAATTATCTCTTTGACACTTTGTTTTTTAGAAACCATTCCACTTATTTGCCCTGCCATTAATGAGCTATTGTCAACATCTCCATCTTTTACAGCTCTTCTAAGCGCTCCTCTTCCTAACTCTTCTAGCTTCTCTGCTGATACATTGCTAGCCTCTAACTTTAGAAACTCTCTAGCTAATCTATTTTTTATTACTTGAACAGGATGGCCTGTAACTCTTCCAGTAACTACTGTATCTATATCCTTAGCTTTTATAACAGCATTTTTATAATTTTCATGAATTGTACATTCATCTGAAACTAAAAATCTAGTTCCCATTTGAATTCCTCTTGCTCCAAGAGCAAAAGCTGCTGTAATCCCTCTTCCATCACAGATTCCTCCTGCTGCTATTACAGGAATATTAACTGCATCCACAACTTGTGGAACTAATACCATGGTTGTTAACTTTCCAACATGACCACCTGATTCGCATCCTTCTGCTATAACAGCGTCAGCTCCAGCTCTCTCCATCCTTTTAGCTAATGCAACTGATGGAACTACAGGTATAACCTTGATTCCAGCTTCTTTCCACATACTCATATATTTACCTGGATTTCCCGCTCCAGTAGTTATAACCTTAACACCTTCTTCTACTGCAATCTTAGCTAATTCTTCTGCGTTATCAGAAAGTAACATTATATTTAAACCAAAAGGTTTATCTGTTAACTTTTTAGTTTTTCTTATTTCTTCCCTAATATAATCTACAGGAGCTGTTGCTCCTGCGATTATACCTAACCCTCCAGCATTTGAAACTGCTGAGGCTAATGAACTATCTGATACCCAAGCCATTCCCCCTTGGAAGATTGGATATTTTATATCTAACATTTTACAGATATCATTTTTCATAAAATCTACTCCAATCTATTATTTTGTTACAGATTCCACAAACTTTACTGCATCTCCAACAGTTTTTATATTTTCAACATCTTCCACTTTTACATTAAACTCATCTTCTAACTCCATAATAACTTGGAATAAATCTAATGAGTCTGCATTTAAATCTTCTATAAATCTTGTTTCTAAAGTTATGTTTTCCTCTTCTATTCCTAATTGATCTGCTACTATTCCTCTAATTTTTTCAAATATCATAATAAATTCCTCCAAATTCAAATTTAATTTTTTATTTTATATTTAAAATTCTATTAATGTTCCTGCCCAAGTTAATCCGCCACCAAAGGCAGCTAAAATTATCTTATCACCTTTTTTTATAAGTTCCTTTTTCACCATCTCATCTAATGCTATTGGTATACTAGCTGAAGATGTGTTTCCATATCTCTCTAGATTTATATAAAATCTATCACTAGTTATTCCTAATCGCCTTGAAGCTTCATCAATAATTCTTGAATTTGCTTGATGTGGTATTATATATTTTATATTCTCTATCTTTTCTCCTGATTTCTCTAAAAGATTATTTACTATGATTGGTATTATTGATACTGCGAATCTAAATACCTCTCTACCTTCCATATCTATATATCTTTTTTCTTCATCACACTCTTTTACAAATGGATTATTTAAAGAAAGACTTGTGCTAGTCAAAGCTTTTACTCCTCTTTCTCCATCAGAACCAAAATAAGTACCGATAATTCCACATTCATCACTAATTTCTAAAATTGCAGCTCCTGCACCATCTCCAAATAAAACACAAGTATTTCTATCTTTCCAATCTACAATTCTTGATAAAACTTCCGCTCCAATCACTAATGCTCTAGTTTTTTCATTAATTTTTAGTAAACTATTAGCTACTATAAGACCATATACAAACCCCGAGCATGCTGCGGATATATCAAAAGCTGTTGCATTTGCACATCCTAATCTTTCTTGTACACTACAAGCTGTAGATGGCATTATTCTATCTGGCGAAGTAGTGGCTACTATAATTAAATCAATATCTTCTGAAGTATACCCACTATTTTTCAGAGCTTCTTCACTAGCCTTAACAGCAATATCTACTGTACCTTCACCACTAGATATTCTTCTTTCTTTAATACCAGTTCTTTTTATTATCCACTCATTAGAAGTGTCTACTAAGGATGATATATATTCATTACTAACTACATTACTTGGGCAATAATGTCCTATTCCTACTATCTTAACTCCTTTCATATCAGTCCTCTTCTCTCATTTTATTTAATTCAATATCAAATATTTTGAATATCAAATTATTTGTATAATAATACTTTTCCCCAATATTGTCAACATTTATATTTTTTATAAAAACCTTGTGTTTTTTTACTCATACTACTATAATAGCATTATTACTTTGATTATCAAACTATTTATTTAAAGGAGTTTATTATGAAAATTAAACCATTAATAATCGGAGATTTAATAACAAAATTACCCATAATACAAGGAGGTATGGGCGTAGGTATATCATTGTCAAACTTAGCTGGGAATGTTGCAAAACATGGCGCTATAGGCGTGATATCTGCCGCTCATGCCGGATATATGGAGGACGATTTCGAAGAAAACACAACTGAGGCTAATATACGAGGATTAAAAAAACATATAAGAAGAGCTAAAGAAATTTCATTTAATGGAATAATAGGTGTAAATATAATGGTTGCAACTAATTATTATAAAGAACATATCAAAGCCACTATAGAAGGTGGTGCTGATTTAATAATATCTGGTGCTGGTCTACCATTAAAGCTACCAGAGTTTATAGGTGAAAGTTTAATTAAAATAGTTCCTATAGTTTCATCAGCTAAAGCTACTAATGTTATATTGAAGTACTGGTATAAACATTATAATAAAACTGCTGACGCTATAATAGTTGAAGGTCCACTAGCTGGTGGCCATCTAGGTTTTAAAAAAGATAACCTGGAAGATGAAATAAAAAATTTTGATAAATCCATCAAAGAAGTTATACAAGAGATATCTAATTTCGAAAAAATATTCAACAAAAAAATTCCTGTTATAGTTGCCGGTGGAATCTTTGATTCTGATGATTTTAAAAAATACTTATCTTTAGGTGCTAGTGGTGCTCAAGTAGCTACAAGATTCGTTGCTACTCATGAATGTGATGCTCATATCAACTTTAAAAATGCATACATAAATAGTACCAAAAATGACATTGAATTAGTAAAGAGCCCTGTTGGTATGCCAGGTAGAGCTTTAAGAAATAAATTTACTGAAACTTTAAAAAAAGAAAATATACCCGTAAAAAAATGCTATAATTGTTTAATTCCTTGTAATCCTGCCACTACCCCTTACTGCATCTCAGAAACATTAATCACAGCAGTAAAAGGAGATACAGATAACGGATTAATTTTTTGCGGCTCAAACGCACATAGAATTAACTCAATTACTTCAGTAAGTGATGTATTATCAGACCTTACTAAAGATCTTGAAATATCATAATTTATTTTTTACTCCTATTAAAATTAATTATTTATTAACTTTTTATTTACGATAATAAATTGTCCCATTAATATTTTTATACTATAATATACATAATTAATATTTTTAGGAGTGATAAAATGAATTTTTTAAAAGGTTCTTATGGAGTAGATTTATTATCTTTATTCCTTATTTTATTATCTTGTATTTTAAATATATGGGATATTACTAGAATATTTTCTATTGCATTGTTAATATTTGCTTTTTATAGAGCTTTTTCAAAGAAAATATATAAACGAAGAGAAGAATATAATATATTCTATACTTATACAAATAAACTATTATCAAAATTCGGAAAATCCCTTCCTTACAATATACCAGTTTATGACCTAAATAACATTTCTAAAATATTTGAAAACTTTAACTATTGGTTAAATCAAAAGAAAAACTATAAGATTACAAAATGTCCAAACTGTAAGCAAAAATTAAGATTACCAAGAGGAAAGGGAAATATAGTTGTAACTTGTAAAAAATGTTCAACTAAATTTGATTTTAGAACTTAAAAAAAATGCTATTGCTCCTTTAAAACTGCAATAGCATTTTTTCATTATATATAATTATAATTTTCACTTAACTTATGTACTTTTTATAAACTTTTCTAAAATATCTAGAATTTTAAACTCTGGAGCTTCTTCTCTTAATTTATCTAATTCTACTAGATTCTCTTTAGCCTTTTCAATTGCTTCTCTGTCAATATACTCATTTACAAAGTCGTCATTACAATATAATTTATATTTATATATGCTCTCTACATCTAAAAGCTC